>Ga0208564_1000490_pt1 | contig 36279 bp, 29 predicted proteins | sample AD_UKC073_MetaG_FD_184439 | JGI IMG/M metagenome (GOLD analysis project Ga0208564, IMG submission 184439) | Active sludge microbial communities of municipal wastewater-treating anaerobic digesters from USA - AD_UKC073_MetaG (SPAdes) (version 2) | ecosystem: Engineered > Bioreactor > Anaerobic >... | reverse complement strand
GAGGCAGCCGGCAAGGAGGCGGCCTGTCATGAGCGATAAAAGAGGGAACCCCGGCTTTGATCCGGATGAGGTGCTGCGAGGGCTGAAAGACTTTCAGCGCCTTACGGTGGACTATGTTTACCACCGTCTTTACGAAGCCGAGGACAGGGCAAACCGCTTCTTAATCGCCGACGAGGTCGGCCTGGGGAAGACCCTGGTAGCCCGGGGAGTTATCGCCCGGGCCATTCAAAAGCTGTGGGATGAGGTAAGAAGGATTGACATCATTTATATCTGCTCCAACGCTGATATAGCCAGGCAGAATATCAGCCGGCTGGAAATACCCGGAATTGGCACCCATACTCTCTCCACCAGGATTACCCTGCTTCCGGTAAAATTGGGCGATCTGGAGCAAAGAAAGGTAAATCTGGTCGCATTTACTCCCGGTACATCGTTTAACACCGGGCAGCAATCAGGTATCGCCAAGGAGAGGGCGATGATTTACCATATGCTCAGGGATGAATGGGGTTTTGCGGACCTAACCGGACCGATGAACCTGTTTCAGTGTAACATGAGCAAGTCTAACTGGCGGCAGCTACTGGGAAGATATGATACCTCCAAAATTGATTCTGCCCTGAAGCAGGGTTTTCTGGAAGAGCTCCGCAAACACAAAGAGATAAAAGAGCAGTTTGACCGGTTAAAGCCTTCTTTTGCCCATTTCAGGAAGCGGCACAATATTCCCCTTTCCTTACGAGAGGAGCAGCTAAAGCTCATCGGTGAACTCCGGTCCATTTTGGCCCGTTCGTGCCTGAAGGCGCTGGAACCGGACCTGGTGATCCTGGATGAGTTCCAACGCTTCCGCGATCTGCTGGATGGCGAGGATACCGGAGCGGTCCTGGCCCGGACCCTTTTCCGTTACGAGGGTGTTAAGGTGCTCCTGCTCTCCGCCACGCCCTATAAGATGTACACGATGAATCACGAGAGCGAAGATCACTACCGGGATTTTATCCGTACCGTGCGCTTCCTATTCGATTCCGACGAGGAGGCCGCAGCCCTTGGCGAAGAGCTGCGGCGCTACCGCCAGAAGCTCTTGCGGCTTGATTCTGGCGAAACCCCCGGGCTGGAGAGCTTGCGTGATTCTGTAAAAAGGCGGCTGCACCGGGTCATGGTTAGAACGGAGCGGCTGGCGGTCAGTGAAGACAGGGACGGCATGCTGGAGACGAAAACCGGGCTGGCTGAGATGGCGCCTGCGGATCTGCTTTCCTTCAGGACGGTGGATCGGCTGGCCCGTGTGCTCGAGGTCCCGGACACCGTGGAATACTGGAAGTCGGCTCCCTACTTGCTGAACCTGATGGATAGGCGCGGTTACAAGATCAAAGAGAAGCTGCTTCAGAGGATAGATTCACAACAGTATGGACGGGCAATTTTCGATATCCTGGCTGAAGGCGCTTCGGGGCTTTTGACCAGTGAGGAGATTGCCGCATATAAAAAGATCGATCCAGGCAATGCCAGGCTGCGCGCCTTTCTTTCTTCTACTGTGGAGCAGGGATCCTGGAAGCTGTTATGGGTGCCCCCGGCGCTCCCTTACTACAGGCCTGAGGGCAGTTTTTTGGGCGGGGGCCGCGGAACAGATTTTACCAAAGCCCTGGTCTTCTCATCTTGGAAGGTTGTTCCCAAGGTCATCGCCATGCTCTGCAGCTACGAAGCTGAGCGGCGGATGACCACGCTTTTGGATAAAGAAGCGGATTATTTTGAAGAACGGCGCAAGCGCCGGCCCCTGTTGAGATTTTCTTTAGCCGGGGACAGATTAACGGGCATGCCCAATCTCAACCTGCTCTACCCATGCTGGACTCTCGCTACCCTGCTGGATCCCCTGCAGGCGGCGCTGCAGCGGGGCAGCGGTGTACTTCCTTCTTTGAAGCAGGTGCAAGAGCTTTATGCAAAGCTAATTGAAGAGCGGCTGCAGCCGCTTATTGACAGGCATAGCGTTAAAGATAGGCCCAATGATGAGCAGTGGTATTGGGCGGCATTAGCTCTGCTGGACCGGGAATACAGCAACGAAGTTGCGGACAAGTGGCTGAACAGCATCGATGACGGCATTGCCTGGCGGAAGATGGCCGATGGGCGGAGCGAGCGGGAGGATGAGGATAGCAAGTTTGCAGAACATGTAGACCAGTTTTACTCCTGCTTCTGCAAAGGGTGGGAACTGGGCAAGCCGCCCGGTGACCTTTACGATGTTCTGGCAAAAACAGCGCTGGCCTCGCCCGCAGTGGCTGCCCTGCGTTCGTTGATGAGACTGTATCCTCGCGAGATCCATGAAGCTCTGGGAGCATGCCTTATGGCGGCGGCAGCCCGGATCGCCATGGGCTTCCGGACCATGTTCAACCTGGCCGAGTCGATCACATTGATCCGGGGCGAGAAGGACCACGAAGGAACCCGCTACTGGGAAAGTGTGCTTAACTACTGCTGCGAGGGCAACCTGCAGGCGGTGATGGACGAATACGTCCATTTACTGCGCGATAACCTGGGCAATAGTAATCTTCAGGATATTGCCGGGGAAATTCAGAAAGCCGTTTCCATCAGGACAGTCAGCCTCGATTTTGACGAGTTCAAGGTAACTGAGACCGGCAATATAGCGCCAGACCGCCATAGCCTGCGCTGCCGCTATGCTCTCCGTTTTGGCCAGGAGCGGGACGTGGGGCAGGATGAGCAGTACTGGGAAGCCCGTCCGGAGCAGGTCCGCCGGGCGTTCAACTCACCCTTCCGCCCCTTCGTATTGGCTACTACTTCCATCGGCCAGGAGGGGCTGGACTTCCATTGCTACTGCCATGACCTCTATCACTGGAACCTGCCGGCCAACCCCGTTGACCTGGAGCAGCGGGAGGGGCGAGTACACCGCTTTAAGGGCCACGCTATTCGCAGAAATATTGCCGTTAAATACGGGCTGCCGGCACTGGCCGGTAATATAGGCCCCTTTGAGGATCCCTGGGAGCTTCTTTTCCAAAAGGCTGCCCAGGAACGGGGTATTGGTAAAAACGATCTGGTTCCGTTCTGGATCTATGAAGGACCGTATAAGATTCGCCGCAATGTCCCTTCGCTGCCGCTGAGCCGCGATGAGCAGTTGCTTGACTGCCTGCGCAGCGATCTGGTCTATTACCGGCTGGTCTTCGGGCAGCCTCGCCAGGAAGACCTGCTGGACTGCATCCGCCGCCACTCGCAGGAGAAGCTCGACCTTGAAAAGCTGGCCAAATACCGGATTGACCTTTCCCCTCCAGGTGGAGGGGAAGTGAAGTTTCCACCCACACCTGGACAGGCACCTTTAACAAAAGTAACATTAAGCCAAAAGTTGTCCAGCCGCCATTAACGGCTTGTATAAAAAAGTGTGATAGAGATGAAATAATCTACATTGAACCCCGGGAACGCGAGGCGCTGGTTAAGTGCTGGCGCCGTTATCCCGGCAGGACCTGGATCAATGGCTAATTGACCTGGTTAAGGAGTTGCTTGATCGGACCGGGTTGGATAACGATGATGAAAGGCTGGTCATGACCATCCGGAAGGAAAGGCTGACCCTGCCCGTGACGATTAACCAGCGCTATGTCATCGAGGGCGCCCCCTCCGGCCAAATAGGCCTGATCATGCCGCTGGAGTATGACCTGGCGGTAAATAAAGTGAAAGAGCGAATTATTCAAGATAACGAAGACTATTTTACAAGTGATGGGATCAAAGGATGCCTTGTGGGTGGTTTTTGACCGGAAAGAGGGTGTTTATCTTTCGCCGGAAATCAAGGAACTCTGGTTGGAAGCGGTTCCTCCGCGAGCTGGAGGCGGGGGTGAAATCGGGCTTCCGCAGCATCACCGCCCGATCCTCTATGAAGCCGTCATGGATTTGAAGCGGCGGGAGATACTGCTGAACGACGCCTTTAACTAAAGCCTAAATTATATTTATAGACATTTCTTTTCAAGTCTAGGGCATGCAAGGATGTGCCGGTTCTCTTAAATCAATCTTTGTCAGCTAAGAGTACCTTTAGCCCCTTTGTATACTTCCTGACTTCTTGAGCGTCAAAATAACGCCAGCGGCTTTCACCAAGAAGTTCTTCAACCTTTTGCTCTGGGACATTAAAGAATTCGGAAAAAGCTCCTGAAGCAAGGTAAACCTTAATTTTGTTCCCAACCGGGTTGACCCATACCGTAAAAAGAACGCGTGTTTTTGTTGAGGAGAAATATCTATTGAGCTTCTAATCGAACAGCACTTTTATAAGGGCATCAATTTCTAAGCGCCTGCGCGGCACTGTATAATAAGTTGCAGTTGCGCTATAAGGTTCTACGGTATCCCTGCGATCTTGCCGAATTAGGCCTTTATCAAGCAGTTGCTGGATCAATAGCCTTACCTCGTCCAGGGTCAACTCCATTTTGCTGCTTATTTCCTGTATGGTTACTCTATGAGGCGCGGTTCGGATGAACCGCAGGACGAGAAAGAGCTGCTCATGCAGCCTGCTCTCATTTTGGGGAAACACCAGTGTACCTTTATCAATAACCGCCAGCCGGCCCGGCTCCAACTCTTTCCATTGCTCATCTGTCAATGGGCGAGTGGCAATAATAAATCCCTTTTGAGAGGGCGCCTTTTCCTCGGATAAATCAATTTCAAAGTCCTCATCTACTAGTTTCACGCTTGAAAAGGGGGCTTTGCGTTTTGTGTAATGCAGCCCTTTGTATCCGTTTATGTCTCTATAGCAAAATAAGCGCTCCCCGTCAGAAAGGAGGCAGTTGAAATTACCAAATTGATTGATTTCGCGCATGCTGTTTTCCAGGCGGCTGAAGCTTTCCTCGTTCCATTCAGGTACCCGGTTTTCAATGATATGCATTAAATGGCAGAAAGCATACTCTGAATCCGTTGTCCCCATGGAGGTCCACCTGCCGGTAGACAGCAAATCCCTGTAATTGCCGCTCAAATGGCCATTGTGGGCAAATACATATTCCCTGTCTCCCAGCACCCTGGAAAAGGGGTGTGTATTGGCAAAGCAGGGAGAAAATGTTGCATACCGAACATGCGAAATAAAGATCTTGGAGCGGATTCCTTTGTTGTCTTTTAAAAAAGCGGCGAAAGTACTGTTAGTCGATTGCAGCGGCTCCTTAATTACCTGGGCTGCAAGCTCACAATCAGGATAATAAGCAATGCCCCACCCATGGGGGTTATAAGCTCCCCGGTGGACAAAACCCCTGAAGGAGAAGTTGGGTTGAATCGGCTGGTTGAAAGCCATTCCCAATAGTTCACACAATTTAGTTGCACCCGCTTTCCCCAAAACCCCATAGATGCTCTTATGTGTATAATATTGCATTTTGAAATATCAGTCAATTATAGTCCAAAATGGCCGATCTCAATGTCGCATTGATACAAATGAGGCCTAGTCATTCAGCAGGACGAATTCCTCTGATGTCAGGCTATTTCCAACTATGGCAAAGCCGAGTAATTGCTCCCCATAATTTATAAATTATTTCATTGACGCGATTTATTTTGTGGAATATAATGGCATTAGCTAAGTTAGCTATATTAGCCAACACGGGAGGCGGGGAGATGATTGTTAGTTCAACGGAAGTGCAAAACAACTTCGGCAAGTACCTCATGCTGGCGGCGAAGGAGGATATAATCATAACCCGCAACGGCATGGTTATAGCGAAATTGACGGCTGTTGAGGGCGCCGGCGCGGGGGAGGAGAGAATATCTGAAAACCTGACAAAGTACGGGTGGTACGGCGGCAGAAAGGCAACGTACGAGGAGTTTCTGGAGCTGAGCCGCAATAGCGAGGATCGCTACGAATATATTGACGGGGAAATATATTATCTCGCCTCGCCCAAAACAGCGCACCAGCTTGTCTTAACCGAGCTCCTAGTTATTTTCCATAACTGGTTCCAGGAGAAAGAGTGCCGGCCCCTGGTGGCGCCTTACGACATTACCCTGAGAAGGCATGAGAAGGATATCAACGTGGTTCAGCCCGATCTCGTGGTGATCTGCGACCTTGAGGAAAAGCTGGATGACGGCGACTATTACAGGGGTGTGCCCACCCTGGTCGTGGAAGTTTTATCGGAAGGGACACGCAGCAAAGACATGGTAAAAAAACTGGATCTCTACATGTCGTGCGGCGTCACGGAATACTGGATTGTCAATCCGGCCAACAGGGAGGTAACCGTTTACCTTTTCCAGGACAAAGACATTGCCAACACTGCTACCTACCGTAAACCGGAGCATGCGCAGTCTTTCCACTTTAAAGGGCTGTCGGTAGAACTGGCCCGGATTTTCATTTAAGGTGTTTAATAATGTTTTTACTCGCAGCGCAATGGCAGGCGCTCAAGCATTAAACAGATTAAAGGTCACCCGCTACTTTTCAGGCTGTTGATAACCTGGTTTATTGCCTTGCGGACTTTTTTATATTCGATGAAGGCCCAGGCGTGCAGCAGGGGGATGAAGCGCCGGTCGCCGGTGGCTTCGATTTTTTCGAGAAGCAGCAGGATCATTTCCCGGTTCCGGTCTTTCAGTTCCTTTACAAAGGAATAGTCCATTCCGTCCAAGAGACCCTTTAACTTCTCCAGCAGCTCATCGGCGTAGGTGTCCTTTTCGATTTCCCATCCCTTTTCAGTGAAGACCAGCACCGGCAGCCGGTAGCTGTACTTGATTTCCAGGTAGCCGTCCACGATGGCCCGATCGATGCGGGCGGTAATGTCAGCCAGGGTAAGATTTTTGTAATAGCCGTAGACGGGGCATTGATCCAGTTCCAACTCCAGCAGCTTTTTATCCCGGGAACCTTTTAATATTTTGGCCAGCAGGTTGCGTCCCCCGGTTGCAATCAGTTCATCGGCGCCGCGCAAGATGGCTTTTAACTCTTCGAAGGAGAGCTTCTCTTCTGCTGGATTTAACTGGTAGTGCACGCGTCTTACCCTTCTGCCCATTTTCTCCAGCCTCCTTGGGCAAAATGCTGCCGGCGCAGTGGATGGCGCGAGTATAGGCTAACTTTTTTCATATTAGCGGTCAGCCGGATGAAGCGGGGCGCGGATATGGCCGCAGGCCGGGCTGCATCTTTGATAATGCCCCGGCTACAGATTTCAAGTCAGCTGCCGGTAGCTCCGCTTTGACGGTGCTGCGCAGCACCGCCGCCGGATGATAGGTGGGGTAGATCCAGTATCCGGGACCCTCAAACCAGCGCCCTCTCACTTCGGCCAGCTTTGCTTTCGGATCAAGGATGTTCTGAACCGCTACCAGCCCCAGGCAGACCACAATCTCGGGCTTAATCAGCGCCAGCTGCTTTTCCAGCCAGGGCCGGCAGGCGGCCAGTTCTCCGCGGTAGGGGTTGCGGTTTTTCGGCGGCCGGCATTTCACCGAACCGGTGATGAATACATCCTGCCGCGTCAGGCCAGCGCCCGCCAACAGCAAATCCAAAACCTCGCCGGCCCGGCCCGCGAAGGGCCTGCCGCATGCGTCTTCCTGCGCCCCCGGCGCCTCCCCCAGAAGAAAAATTTTCGCTGACGGGTTCCCCTCGCCAAATACCACCGTCTGCCTGGTCATTGCCAGGCTGCAATCCCGGCATCTCTCGCACAATCTCTGTAAAGTTTCTAAGCTGTTTATGTTATCCCAAAGCGCCACTCTTACCGCTCCGTATCTTTAATTACTATTCGGTTATTTTAGATTACCATAAACCTACATAAAAAGTATACATCTAATTGGCAAACCGTACCGTGTCCTTGATATATTGCTAGTATATAGTATTATAAACATGCAAGTTGAATTGCCCGGTGCAATAGCTGAAGAAAGTCGAGGTACCACAAATTGGACATAGGCATGGACAAACTATTATTTGCTTTTGGCATTACGTTGTTTGCTGGTTTGTCTACGGGGATTGGCAGTGCATTGGCTTTTTATGCCAAGCAAACAAATACAAAGTTTTTATCCGGGGCTCTGGGTTTTTCCGCCGGTGTAATGATTTATGTTTCCCTGGTGGAAATCTTTGCCGAGGCCAGGGCATCTCTGGAGCAATTTTATGGCTCGCCCAAGGGCTACTGGATTGCTACCGCTGCTTTCTTTACCGGAATTGCCGTGGCTGCACTGATTGATAAACATGTGCCGAGCGCTGAGAATCCCCATGAACTGCGTGATGTAACAGATATGAAAGAGATGACAAAAAACCCCGTTTTGCTGAGGACGGGGTTATTTTCGGCCCTGGTCATAGCGATACATAATTTCCCGGAAGGGATGGCCGTTTTTGCCAGCGCTATCCAGGATCAGGCCCTGGGGATAAGTATTGCGGTAGCTATTGCCATTCATAATATCCCCGAAGGCGTTTCGGTATCCGTGCCGGTTTATTTCGCTACCGGCGATCGCAAAAAGGCCTTTCTATATTCTTTTCTTTCCGGGTTATCTGAATTGCTGGGCGCAATAGTAGGGTACTTCCTTTTGCTAAAATTTCTCAACCAGGCTCTCTTTGGATTGATCTTCGCAAGCGTTGCAGGGATTATGGTTTATATCTCCTTGGACGAGCTGCTTCCAACAGCCGAGAAATACGGAGAGCATCATATTGCTATTTACGGTCTTATTTTAGGCATGGCCGTGATGGCGTTAAGCCTGCTGCTGCTGGCCTAATTTAAGGTATATCGGGATGAGCCGGTGGTTGTGAAGGTGCCCCGTAAAATTAGCAGTCTCTGCCGGGAGGGGTGGATGATCACCCTTTTGCTGGTCAAAACGGCGAGCGGCTGGCGCATTGCCTGGGCGGGAACAGTTTATCCCGATTTGTTGGATTAATACTACTGTGATTGCTGTTTGGAAGCTTTTCTTTTTAAGATGTAAGCTTGTTCTTGTAAAGGGGCATGTGGTTTGGTGATCTTTCGCTTCGGTTTCCTTTGCGTTACCGGTTTGGGCGGCTCATGAACCGCCCCTACAATCCGCCCCTACAAATGTGTAGGGGCGGGCTTCCACGCCCGCCCGAGGTTTCCTAAGATATGTATAGAATAAGTAATATGGCAGAGAGCAATATAAAATAGTTCGGGTTGGAATTTTTCTGAAGTGGTCTGCCCGGGCCGGCTTTTACCGGGAAAAAGGAGATCGCCGCCGCTGTCTCAAATAAATTAAAGGATCGGAAAAACTGTCCAAAAGGAGTGGTCCCAGTTGGAGATGGTTACCGGCTGGTTGGAAGCGCTTGTGCCTCTCAATGAGTTCTGGCGGCAGGTTATAGTCGCCGCCGTTATATTCTTGTTTTTCCTGGCGCTGCGGGGATTCTTTACCCGGGTCATTTTGCGGGTTGTCTTAAGCCTGACCAGGCGGACGAAGACCGATATCGATGATCATATCGTGCTTGCCCTGGAGCATCCGCTGAAAACGCTAATTATGGTTATCGGTATCTATCTCGCCCTGACATGCCTTCCTTTATACCCTGCTGCAGACCTGGTCATTAACCGCATTTACCGGTCTCTTATTCTCATACTTGTTGCCTGGGCTCTTTACAATATCAGCGGCAGAAAGCCCTTCCAGGATTTGACCGATAAGTTTAAGATGGATCCGGTCCTGGTTGATTTTCTGGCAAAAGTTTTTCGGTTTGTCATCGTGGCCCTGGCCCTGCTCATGGTGGCAGACGTATGGGGCTATCCGATCACCGGCTTGCTTACCGGCCTGGGGCTGGGCGGCCTGGCCATTGCCCTGGCGGCCCAGGATGCCGTGTCCAACATATTCGGCGGCATCGTCATCATTCTGGACAAGCCCTTTTCCGTGGGCGACTGGATCTACACGCCCAGCGTTGAAGGGACCGTGGAAGAGGTTTCCTTTAGAAGCACCAAGATCAGGACTTTTGCCCAGGCCTTGATCACCATGCCCAACTCCAAAATCGCCAACGAACCGATCACCAACTGGACGCGCATGGGCAAGCGGCGCATCAAATTCAATCTTAGGGTGGCCTACTCCACGCCGCGGGATAAGCTGCGCCGGTGCGTCGAAAGGATCAGGGAGATGCTGCATACTCATCCCGAGATTCACAAGGAGACAATATTTGTTACATTTGACGAGTTTGGCGACAGCAGCCTCGATATCTTTCTTTACTTCTTTACCAAGACTACAGTTTGGGCAGAGTATTTGAAAGTAAAAGAGGATGTTAACTTCAAAATCATGGAGATTCTGGAGCAGGAAGGCGTTTCCGTGGCCCTGCCCGGCAGGAGTATATATATTGAAAACGGCGAAAAGGATTAATCAGCATGAAAAAACGAAAAGCGGCATGGTGATCAGATTTTACAAATCCCCCTAAATCCCCCTTTAGAAAAGGGGGACTTTTTCAAGTTTGCATCGCGGTTACATGCCTTTTACGCGGGGGACGCTTTCCACGTCAGCTTGCCCCTGTCCAGCCATAACTTCTTCTTCCGGGAAGCGGCTAAAGGCCAGCAGCCCCAAGAGCACCACCAGTGCCGCCACCGGCCCGGTGAGCTGAACTCCCAGGCTGGTGCCGAAGAGCTGCACCAGCCCCCCCGATACCAGCGCAGAGCCGCCCATGGCCATCTTTACCAGCAGACCCTGGGTGCCAAAATACATGGCTTCCCGCCGCTGCCCGCTTCTTTTTTCCTCCAGGTCGGCAATGGAGGCCACTATGGCATCGGGCACTACCATCACTCCCACCTGGGCCAGTCCCATCAGGCCCATGATCATAAAGAGCAGCAGATCGGGAGAGAGGAAAATCAGCGTATCGGATAGGAGGCAGGTAAAAGGCAGGGCGATGATAAAGAGGAGCATGGTCAGGGACAGGCCCTTTTTTAAGCCTGTCTTCTTTGTAATATAATTGACCAGGGGGAAGGCAATCACCGCCGTGGCCTGGGCTAAAAAGAATACCGTGGCTTCGGCCTCTGTTTTGCCCAGCAGCGCGGTAGCGTAAAGGGGCAGGTTGATGGAGAAAATGTTGTATCCCAGTTGCAGGGCGATTGAGCCGATGAGGTAGATGATGAAAGGCCGGTTTTGCAGGGTGGATTTAAGAGCCTCGAGCAGGCCCATCGTGGCCGGCCTGGCGTCGGTGTAATCTTTTTCTTTAATTAAAGCCGGTATGTAGAGGAAAGGAAGAGCTATCGCCGCCGCTGTCCAGACCATGCCGTGAAAGCCCAGCCGGCCGATTAGAAATCCCGAGCCGAGCATCCCCACAGCGCCGCCGATCATGTAGAAAATCGACCTGTAGGTGGTCAGATCTACCCGGTCTGCCTGAGTGTAGGCCAGTTCGGCCAGGAGCGCCAGGTAAGGGCAGACATAGGCGGTAAAGAAGGTAAAAAAGAGGCCCAGGAAAATAAAGAGGTGCAGGCCGTTCCAGAAAGACTCTCCCTTTACCGGCGGGTAGAAGAGGGCGATGAAAACGAGAACATAGAAAATACCGCTCCACAGCATGAAGGGGATTCTCCGGCCCAGGCGTCCCATATGGTTGTCGGAAAATTTGGCGATAATGGGATCGGCGATGGCGTCGATGACGCGCCCGCCGAACATGAGCAAGCCGAAGACCGCGGCGCCGGTGAAAGAGTTTACCCCCTCGACGGGGCTGGTGATATAAAAATAATAAAGCCAGGTCATGACTACCCGGTCCAGGAGGACCCAGCCCACGGAGCCGGCGCCGTAAGCTATTTTGCCCCATAAAGGCAACCGCTTGCGCATAAAGTACCCCCAGGAATGTTTTTATATCAAGGGGACGGTTCTCCTGATATAAATCAAAGGAACCGTCCCTCGATTCTTGTTGCTAATAAAGCTTGATTTCTTTAAGCCACTGTTCATATGCTTCCTGCCGGGCCGCGAGCATAAGCAGGTACTTCCGGCACACCGCCAGGGCGTGAGCTATTGATCCAATCTGTCCGCCGATAAACAGGGGTATGGCGAAGGAGCTTAACGTTGTGGTTCCCTGCGGGTCAGAGGAAATAACAAAAAATGCGATTAAAACAGGAACGAGGTAAACAGTTCCCCAGATAAGCCATGGTTTATGCCTGCCGCGTATGCCGATATAAAGAAAGGCAATCCAGTTTAGAAAGGGAATGAAGGCGAACAGGATCCAGAGCGATTGAGACAGTTTCCAGGCGAGACCTCTCTTTATCGGCTCCCGTCCATGGTATTGCAGCTGTTCCTGGCGTTCCGCCAGCTTGTTTAGGTATTCTCTGAAAACCGCAAAAGCGTGAGCAATTGACCCTATCTGCCCGCCGATAAAGAGGATTATGGCGATTAGGTTTAATGTCGTGGTTTCCTCCGGGTTGAGGGAGGAGACGATGAACACGAAGAGTACGGGAGCGAAGTAACTGGCTGCCCAGGCAAGCCATGGTTTATGCCTGGCGCGTATACCGATATAGAGAAAGGCGATCCAGTTTAGAAAAGGGATGAAGACGAATATGAGCCAGAGTGATTGAAGTATCTTCCAGGCGGGGGTTTTTGGAGTGCTTGGCAAAGGACGCCCTCCTGTCGAGCGTAATGGAACGATAATTGTATTCACCGGGCAGGAATAGTTTTCCTGCCGATAAGCAACCCTGGTTGTTTAATCCATATTGCCCCTTCTTCCTGGCAGGCGCCGGGAACGGTTGTTTTTAATGTTCAATTACCTGCTTTTCCGTACTGTCAAAACTCCCGGCCTTGGACTTGCTTGACCGCCTCCGGCATCCGCCCCTGTCGGCGCAGGGCACGGCAGCGGATCTCGTAATAGACCAGGCCGATAGCGAGCCAGACAATAAAGAGGTAGCCAAAAACGCTGCCCCGGGGCATGCCCAGGAGATCGATGAGCAGCATCCCCATCACGCCCAGGGCAACCAGCGCGCCCACGGAAGGAACCAGGTAAACCCAGATGCCTTTTAGCTTGAAGGAGCTGGCAGCATAGGCTTCGGGCGCCTTTTTGGGCAGCACCAGGGCTGCTCCCATAACGGGAAGGAAGATGATGATTCCCCCAATGGACCCCAGGGCAGTAAAAGCTTCCAGGTAATCTTCGCCAAAGATAATCAGTGCCCCGCAGGAAACCAGGTAGATGAAGAGGAGAAACCAGTGCGGCGTTCCGAAGCGGCGGTTTACCGCGGTCAGGGCCCGGGGGAAGAGTCCGTCCGCCGCCATCACCAGGAGCGACTTGGTGCCCCACATGAAGCCGGCATTAAGGGTGGTGATGATGGCCAGCATCCCGCCGCCAATAACAAAAAAGTTGAAGGCGCCTTTCCCCATAAAAACTTCAGCCGCGGCGGTCAGGGGCTGGCCGGCCAGTTTGCTCCAGGGCACTACCCCCACGGCCGTCACCGCCACCAGCAGGTAAATAACGGTGACCAGGGGGATGGAAATCATAAAGGCCCGGGGGATAACCCGGCCCGGGTTCTTGATCTCTCCGCCCAGTTCCACGATGGAGTTTGCTCCCAGGTGGGTGAAGGTAAGCACGCAGGTGGCCAGGATAAAGCCGTGCACTCCCGCGGGGAAGAAAGGGGTGAAGTTGGCCGGATCGATATGGGGAATACCGGTAATTCCAAACATGATCAGGGCGATCAGCATTAGCAGTACGAACAGGGCTTGAACCGCCGCCGCCATGGAGATCCCCACCAGGTTAACCAGGAACAGGATTGTCATGATGGCCACGGCGGCTGCAACGGTATCCACCTCCATGACCGCTTGCAGGTAGCGGGCCCCGCTTAAAGCCCACAGGGGGAAGGCCCCCACCAGGGTGCCGCCCATAAAACCCCATACCCCGATAAAGGCGGCCCGGGGTGAAAAGAGGCGGCTGGCATACTTGTAGTTGCCCCCGGTAGTGGGCAGTGCCGAGCCCAGCATGGCCAGGCTGAGCATGAGAAAGACAACTGGGATGACCGCCAAAAGATAGGCCAGGGGGACGGAGGGACCGGTGAAGCCTGCGGCCATCCCCGTCATGACGAATATGCCCGCACCGATGGTCTGTCCCACGGCGATGGCGGCCACCTCCCACAGGCCCAAAACCCGCTTCAATCCGAACTCGCTTTGTGACATGGAGATCCCTCCCGGGTGCTTGATTGTCCTGCCTTCCTTTGGGAAGACGGCTAATCGAAAAAGGCAAGCTCAGCGGAAATTTTTCTTCTAATCCATTGATGAACAGTATATTGTAGATTATAATAACATCAACAATTTTTTGTCAATGAAGGGAGGCTCCCTCAATGAGCACAAACTTCTTATATAAAAGCTATCCTGTTCTCCAGGAGACAGTGCCCCTTGTTGAACTGGGAAACTGGCCCACTCCCCTGGAGCGCCTCCCCGAAATATCGAGCCGGCCGCTGCTCCTGGTAAAGCGGGATGATCTCTCTCACCCTCTTTACGGGGGTAACAAGGTCCGCAAGCTGGAACTGATCCTGGCCGATGTCAAGCGGAAAGGTTTTCGCGAGATTGTCACTGCGGGGGGGCTGGGCTCGCATCATGTCCTGGCCGTTGCCGCCCTGGGACGGGAGCTGGGGCTGCGCACAACCGGCCTGTTCTTTTGCCAGCCTGTTAACGAACATGTGCGAAACAACCTGCTCCTGGAGATGGAATTCGGCACTGAAATGCACTTTGTGAGGGATTATCCCGGAATGGTCCTGCGCTACCTGCGCATTTACCTGGCCCGCCGCTTCAACCCCCGCCGGAAAACATACCTCCTTCTGCCGGGAGGCTCAAACGCCCTGAGCACGCTGGGCTATATCGGCGCCGTTTTGGAAATGCGCCTGCAGCTCCGGGAGCAGGGGCTCCCTGATCCTGCCGCTATTTTTGTGGCTGCGGGCACCGGCGGCACCGCCGCCGGCCTCCTGGCCGGGATCGCCCTGGCCGGGATGGATACCTTGCTGCATGCGGTCCGCGTGGTTCATCCGAGTTTGCTGGGACGGCGGAAAATAGTGGGCCTGGCCCGGAGAAGCCTGAGGCTTTTGGCGCGCCGCGGCGTGAATATCGGTGATGCCGCAAGCCGGCTGGACGAGCGGCTGCGCCTGGAAGAAGGCTACCTGGGGGAGGGGTACGGCTTTGCTACGGACACCGCCCAAGAGGCCATCCGCCGCTTTCAGGAGATGGCGGGGATAACCCTTGAAGGCTGCTATACCGGAAAAGCCGCCGCCGCCTGCCTGGATTACTGCGCCGTCCGGGAAGGCTCTTCGCGGCCCGTCGTTTTCGTCCACACGGCCAGCTCCACCCACCGGGAAATAAAACTGTCCGCAGCGGAGCGGGAGCTGCCCCCGGATTTTCGCTGGTGCTTCACCGGCAGCCCCTGCAGGCGCAGCTGCAGCTTAAAAGGCTGGAACCGGCCCTTCTGCGAGATTGCCTCGCGGGACAACTGGCGCTGTCTATAACTCCGCGAGTTGCAAGGGGCTGTCCCCTATACAGCACTTCCATTTCATGTCAGGATTTTTTTCAAGAGATAAACTTCCCAGCAAATACAAACCAGGCAGAAAAGCGCGCGCTGCCGGCGGGCGCGCGGTCATGCCATGCCGAAAGAGGGGCTGATTGGAGAAAAATTGTTTTCTATGTATAAGATGATTGACTATGAAGAAAAAACAGAATATACTGATTATAATAGGCTTTTTAAAGATGAATTGGAATGGAGTTGTTGATTATGTCAGCGTATGAGACTATTATTTACGAAAAGCGCGGCGGGGTGGCCCTGCTGACCATGAACCGGCCGGATATTATGAACGCCCTGGAGGCGGCCATGGCCCAAGAGCTGGTCAGCGCTATCCGCGCCGCCGCTGCCGACGATGAGATTGGCAGTATCGTCCTGACAGGGACGGGTAAATCCTTCTCGTCGGGCGGGGATCTCAGCCGCCTGATGCAGGGCTTTGAGCTCCTGGAGGGGCGGCGGTGGCTTCAAGAGGGATATGCGCAGCTCATGGAGCTGGCCAATGTGAAGAAGCCGGTCATCGCCGCCGTCAACGGCTACGCGGTGGGCGCCGGCTTCTCGCTGGCCCTGCTCTGCGATTTGATCATTGCTGCGGACACCGCCAAGTTTGGAATGGCTTTCATCAAGGTGGGCCTTGTCCCCGACTGCGGGGCGCTCTATTTCCTGCCCCGCCTGGCGGGCTTGCAGAAGGCGAAAGAGCTGGTCTTCACCGGCGAAAATATCGATGCCGCAGAGGCACACCGCATCGGCATCGTCAACCGGGTTGTGCCCGCGGCAGAGCTGCTGCAGGAGGCGCTCAAGCTGGGGCAGCAGCTGGCCGAGGGGCCGGCCGTGGCCCTGGCCCAGGCCAAGGAAATATTGAATGCCAGCGACGGCCTGAGCCTGGAACAGGTCATGGAGCTGGAAATTTATGCCCAGAGCTTATGCTTCCAGACAGAAGACCACAAGGAAGGTGCAATTGCTTTTTTGGAGAGGCGCAAACCGGCATTTAAAGGCAGATAGCCGGCGCCAGATCACAGGCAATACAAACAAATAGAAAATAGCATAAAAAAACAGCTGCTGCAGCCTTGAGTAAAACTACATCCAGAGGGATAGACAGAAGGGCGCGGCAGCTGTTTTTTTTCATACGCGGATTGCCACTTACAAAAGAGAAAGGAGATGATCTATTGTCCCCGGATGTAATTGTTGTCGGCGCCGGGCTGGGAGGGCTTGCCGCGGCCCTGAAGCTGGCGTCGGAAGGGGTTAAAGTGCTGCTGCTGGAGCAGCACAACCTGCCGGGTGGATTTGCCACCAGCTTTGTGCGCGGGTGCTTCGAATTTGAAGTATCGCTGCACGAGATGTCCGACGTGGGCCCTCCCGGCAACAAGGGCGCGGTGCGCCGCTTTCTGGAGGACGAGACGGGGGTGCAGGTGGAGTTTTTGCCGGTGCCCGAGGCCTACCACCTCGTCCTGCCGGAGTCAGAGATCAATATCAAGATACCTTTCGGTTTGACGGATATTACTTTGTTTACTTCATGAGGAGGTGCTTCTTAGATGAGCGGAGTTAAACCGTGGCACCGGTCGTACGCGCCCGGGGTGCCGCACGAGATCGATATCGAGGAGATTACCCTATCCCGCGCCCTGGCCCGCTCCGCCGAGGCGCGGGCCGGCATGACGGCGCTGAATTACATGGGGCGGAAGATCTCCTTCAGCGAGCTTGATTCCCTGGTAAACAGATTTGCCCGGGCGTTGAGGGCGCTGGGCGTGGAAAAGGGAGATAAAGTGGCCACGCTGCTGCCCAACCTGCCGCAAATGACCATCGCCGTTTACGCCGCCTTCCGCATCGGGGCGGTGATCGTCCCGAACAATCCTCTATACACCGAGCGGGAGCTGGCCTATCAGCTCAACGATTCCGAGTCCAAGGTCGCAGTGGGCCTGGATATGCTCCTGCCCCGCATGCTCGCCCTGAAAGAGAAGACGGGGATAAAAGAAATTGTGACCTGCCATATTAATGACTACCTGCCTTTTCCCAAGAAGCAGCTCTACCCGCTGGTGAAAAAGGACATGTACCGCAAGGTAAACCCGCAGCAGAATGTGCACCAGTTTACCGGCCTGGTGAAGCGGCAGCCGGGCGGGGCGGTGGAAGATCTTTCCGCCTGGGAGGAACCGGCGGCCATCCTTTACACCGGCGGAACTACCGGTCTCAGCAAGGGGGTCATGCTTACCCATGCCAGTCTCTCCGCCAATGTGCAGCAGTTTGCAGCCTGGCTGCCGGGGGTGAAAGAAGGAGAGAAGCTCCTGGCTGTTTATCCCTACTTTCATTCCGCCGGCTTTACCGCCATGCAAAACTACGCTCTCTGGGCCCGCCTGGAGGCGATCATGGTGCCCCGTCCAAACCCGGACAGCGTGGGCGAGATGGTGAGGCAGTTCAAGCCCGATTACCTGCCGGGAGTGCCCACTATTTTCACCGGCCTGTTGAGCAAAAAAGATTTTACCGGGATGGACCTCTCTTTTATCAAGGGCTTTTTTGCCGGGGCGGCGCCCCTGCCCATGGACACCTACAACCGTTTAATCGAGTTGACCGGGAAGCAGATCATCGATGTTTACGGCTTGACTGAGAGCACCGTCTTTGCCACGGCTTCTCTGTGGCGGGGGAAGATCAAGCCGGGCACCGTGGGCCTGCCCTTTCCCAACACCGAAATCAAGATCGTGGACATTGAAAGGGGAGAGAAAGAGATGCCCGCCGGCGAGGCCGGGGAAATCCTGATCAAGGGCCCGCAGGTGATGAGCGGCTACTACAAGAAACCTGAAGAGACGGGGCAGGTCCTGCGGGAGGGCTGGCTCTATACCGGGGACATCGGCTTCCTGGACGAAGAAGGCTATCTTTCGGTAATTGACCGGAAAAAGGACCTGATCATTTCCGGGGGCTTCAACGTCTATCCCAACGAAGTGGATGACATTCTCTTTGCCCATCCCAAGGTGGAGGAGGCCTGCACCGTGGGCATGCCCGACGAGTACCGGGGTGAAACCGTGGTCGCCTACGTGGTGGCCCGCCCCGGTGAATTGTTGACGGAAGAAGAGATCATCAAATATTGCCGGGAAAACCTGGCCGCCTACAAGGTTCCCAGGCAGATCTACTTTATCGATGAACTGCCCAAATCGAGCATCGGAAAAATCCTGCGGCGCGAATTGAGGGCAAAGGCCGCGGCCAGCGCCCAGCCGAAGTCTGAATGACTGTGGAGCGGCAGAGCGGTCTGGAGATCCTTCGCTTCGTCAGGATGACATGTAGGGGCGGGCCTTGTGCCCGCCCTTTTAGTTAGTTAACTTGGTGCCTGGCACCTAATTAACTAAGTCGGGGGTCTTTTCGAAAAGCAGGGTAAATTCTTTAAGTATCTGTACCAGTTCGTCAAGCCTTTCAGGCACAACCCGATCCATGTTGTCCCGGTGGGAATGAAAGAAACTAAAGCCCATTTCAGGGGAGCCCGCATTGCTCAGGGTGGTGGAAGGAATGCCGGCAGCCAGGAACGAGCCTCCGTCGCTGATTGTGGTAAAATCACCCTCGAGGGGCTTTAGCTTCTGCCCCGTGATCCTCGCTACTGCCTGATCTAGCAAATTGTTCAGCACAGCGCTGGTAGCGTAGCGTCTGGTGAAGACTCCATCCTCGGGCCAGTAAACGTAGTCCCCCTCCTGGCAAACCAGCTCCAGGTTGATATTGAAGCATTTGGGCCCTTCCTTCCGGATACGGTCCCGGACATAGGCCTGGGATCCCTGCATATTCAGCTCCTCGGCGGCAAAAAGGACAATGGTGACGGCTGTTTTCTCCAGGGGCAGTTCTTTGAGCTCTTGGGAGAAATTCATCAGGGCGGCAACGGCCGTACCGTTGTCAACAGCTCCCGGGGAGGGGCGAACCAGGAAACCTCCGCCGAAAACAAAGGCCAGAAATAGCCAGTAGGCCGAAAGTAAAACCAGCATCCCTCTCAGCAGTATGGCGATGCCTTTTGGGGGTCCGCTGCCCCGGAAGTGAATTGCCCACCAGAGCATGGCTAAAAGGATGCCCGCGGCTACAGAGGGAATTATCATTTTGAATATCAGTTCGCGCTGCCGGTGATCAAGGGGCTGGCTTTTGGAGTCGTAATGGGCGGAGAAAATAAGCTCTCGCTCGGCTGTTTCCGGGCTAAAGGAGACGACGATGTTTTCCCCATCTTTTTGTATGAGACCGCTGATCAGCGGGATCCCCAGGCTGGACTCGAACAACATTAACAGGCCCAAAAACAGAACCGGCAAAATAGCCAGCCAGCTTTTGCGAAAGAACGCCAGGTAGCAGAATAAGAGGGCGGCGATGATAATGGCCAGCGCAATAATCTCAAAAAAATAGGGCCGCATGAGAAAATGATGGCTCTCCAGGGGCAGTTTGCGGCTTATTAGCCAGTTTTTGATGTAATCGGCCACCCGGTAAAATTCGGTGCTGCCGTTAGGCCGGGGAACAGCAATGGCCCTTAAAATTTCCACAGTTCATTCAACTCCTTTAGTTAACTTGGTGCCTGGCACCGGGTTAACAATACAGGCTAAACTACTCAAAGATTTCGTTTACCGGGATGGCCAGGCCGGCAAAATAATAAGAGCGAAGTGTATCTCCGAGCCTGTAGGCGATACATTCGGCGATGCTGCAGTCTTTAAAGCCGTATACCAGGACCGAGCGTTTTTCCGGATCGACAATCCAAAATTCCTTAACCCCGGACAGCATGTACGTGTTGAGCTTGTCGACCATGTCCTTCGTGCGGGTGCTTTTTGACAAGATCTCGATGCAGAGCTCCGGCGTCCCCATGTATCTCCCTTTTTCATTAATTGCCGTTTCCAGGTCGCAGGCAATCAGCAAATCAGGCTGCATCACATCGGGCGTTTTAAATCCTTTTTTGTAAAAATGGACATCAAAGGGCGCATAAAATACCTTGCACTTTTTACCTTTCAGGTAGGCGCGAAGTTGAACATGCAAATTTCCCGAAATATCCTGGTGAAAGGTATCCGGCGAGGTTAACAGGACAATTTCACCGTTGATATACTCCATGCGCAGATCGCTTTTTTCGTAGATCTCCATGAACTCTTCGTAAGACACCTTTTTGCCGCCGTAGATGTAGTCCCGCGCTTTTTCCTTCACCATAAAATAGCGCTCGATCTCCGTGATGTAGGGGGTCAACCTCACCGCTTTCTTGCCGTTCTTTGTGACCACGACCTCCCGGTCGTTCATGACATAGTCAAGGTATTTGCCCAGGTTGGCCTTGAGCTCGGTGGCGGTAATTACCTTTGTGTCTTCGTCCATCATGATATTACCTCCCGTACGATTAATATAGCATAACCGTACGATAAAAGGCAATACTATTTTATCGTTAGTTAACTTGGTGCCTGGCACCGAATTAACTAACTCATCCCTCGCTTCTCAATCTGTCAACAGGGGTGCAGCGCCCCGCCTTGAGCGCCGCCACCAGATCGGCCATGGTGCGCACGGGAACGGTGAACAGGGTATAGCAGCGCCCGATTTCATCGGTAAAGTGAGCGTCGCTGCCCCCGGTGCATGGAAGGCCTGTCTTTTCCGCCAGCATCCGGGCCATGTGGTTTTCGAATGGCCGGTTGGCACCGTTGCAGCTTTCAATGGCGGCAAGGCCGCTTAATTTTGCGGCGCCGCCGCAGCCGTGCCCGATGCGGTAAGGATGAGCCGCCACCACCGCTCCACCGGCGAGGTTTACTGCGTCGATAACTCCCTGGGCATCATTGTTATCGCCCTTAAAACGGTTCCAGCGGCTAATGTCATTACTGAAGACCAGCAGGTGGCCGGAGCGGGTGGCCACCTCGGCCCCGACAAAGACCACAAGGTTAAAGCGAGGGGCCAGTGTAAGAAAGATCTCGCTTTTCTGGTAATTGCCGTGTTCGGTTACGGCCAATCCGTTCAGGCCGGCCTTTACTGCGGCGGCCAATACCTCTTCCGGTTCACCGTAAGCGTCGTCGGAGTTGGCAGTATGAACATGCAGATCAATTCGCATGTTTAAATTTTCACGCCTCATAATATCCATAATTATACAGCAATTTCAGTAGAATTAAAATAAACAGAAAGGAATATGTCAGGGGGATGGTCCTTCTGACATATGAAAGGGAATTTCTATTTTTTGGCGAAAGTGATAAGAAAAAAGATAATAGGCTTCCTGATGGCGGCATTTACCAAGTGCAGGCCTTGCATGACATTATAGCCAAGACTTTAGTAAACAACAAATTGTAAGTGGCGGGAGGGCGCCAAGAGTCGACACAAGGGCTGCCCCTGCAGGTTTGATGTAGGGGCGGGCTTCCATGCCCGCCCAGCCCGAACCGGTTTTTGGGAGTTGTCATGCAGGTTAGTTTTATGGGCAAGCTTCAGGTTGTAGTTGGTTTAAAAGAGAATGGGGAGGGCGATGCATGAAAAGGGACAAGGAGCACTTCAGGGGATGCCTCGTGGGGGGCGCCGTCGGCGACGCCCTGGGCTGGCCCGTGGAATTCATGAAGCTTGGCGAGATTGTGCGGCGCTATGGCGAGGGCGGCATCCGGGATCTGCAGCCGGCGCCTTCCGGCAAAGCCGAGATCACGGACGATACCCAGATGACCGTCTTTACCGCGGAGGGGCTTCTCCGGGCGGAAACCAGGGGGAGAAACAAGGGGATCTGCCACATACCTTCGGTGGTCTTTTTCGCTTACCAGCGCTGGCTGCTGACCCAGGGATATCCCCGGAATAAAGATTATGAATGGGTCTACGACGGCTGGCTGCTGGGAGTAAAAGAGCTCCACGCCCTGCGGGCTCCCGGGAGAAGCTGCATATCCGCCCTCCTGAGCGGCCGGCAGGGCAGCATGGAAGCGCCCATCAACAACAGCAAGGGCTGCGGCGGGGTGATGCGGGTGGCGCCGGTGGGGCTGTTCTGCCGGAAAGAAGACTCTTTCCGCATTGGGGCGGAGATTGCCGCCCTGACCCACGGCCATCCTTCGGGCTACCTTTCCGCCGGGGCCCTGGCCTACCTGGTGGCATTGCTCATAGAGGGCCAGGAGCTGGAGAGCGCTGTAGAAGAGACCATGTCGGAGCTGGCGGGCTACGAGAATCACGAGGAGTGCAGCGCCGTTCTGGCCCGGGCGGCAGAACTTGCGCGGGAGGGCAGCCTGGCCGATACGGAGGCCATCGCCCGGCTCGGCGAGGGCTGGACCGGCGAAGAGGCGCTGGCCATAGCTGTTTACTGCGCGCTGAAGTACCGGGACGATTTCAGGAAGGCGCTCATTGCCGCCGTGAACCACGACGGCGACAGCGACAGCACCGGGGCCATTGCCGGTAACATTTTGGGAGCCTGCCTGGGATTGAGCGGGATTCCTGGCGGCTGGGTGGAGCAGCTGGAGTTGAAAGAGGTCCTCATAGAGCTGGCGGATGACCTGCTCACCCGCTACCGGGATGACGATGCATGGTTGGCCCGCTACCCCGGCTACTAGTAAAACGTAAAATACAAAGAAGGCTTTGAAAGACAATACAAGCGGTAAAATATCAGAGAGACCGTCATCTCGATATACAAAGGGGCAGCATTCTGCGCCTCTTACCTGGCCAGCCGGTAGAGCATGCGGCCCAGCTTCCGGAGCCGCTCTACCCTGCGGGAACGCGGGGGGACGGCGGGAGCGGCGCCGCGGATCATCTCGAACCAGGATTCCGGGCGGGCATGCTTGAGAATTCCCTCGAGGCAGAAGACGGCGATGTCGTCTATGCCGGCGGCCAGCCCGGCGGAGATATCGGGCAGCATCTCTTCAGGGTGCCTGTAGTAGGGCTCGTCTCCCAGCTTGCCCGTAGAGGTCAGGCCCACGGAGAGGGCTGCGCGGCCCCCGAAGTGTTCTTTCATGTTCCGGCAGAGCAGGTAGAGGTAGTAGGGGGCCTCCTCGAGCTTCAGCAGGCCCTTGGACATGCCGGAGAAGAGAGAGTTGTACTGCATCACCGTGACCACGTCCCACTGGATGGGGGTGACCGGGGTTTCCAGGTAGTCCTGCAGCTTGGTTGCCTGGTCCTGCAGGTCCAGCTCAATGAAGGGAAGCACCGGCACCAGGGTGCGGCAGCCGCGGCTGTTGACGAAAGCCTGCAGCTCCCGGTAGATCTGCGCCGCTTCCGCAAACCGCTCCCGGTTGCGGTTGGAGCGGAACACCCGCAAGGCCGTCCGCGCTTTTTTCAAGCCCTTCGCCGCGCCGATCTCCTGCCACTGGTAGAGCGGGGTCTCCAGGTCCACCACCAGCCAGGGGATACTCAGCTTTTCCTCTTCCGCCCATTCAAAAATCCGGCGCACATAATCGAAAAACTCGGCGGCATTTCGCTCGTTGGGCCAGTAGCCGGACTCGTCGCTTAAGGTCGGCCACAGGGCCGGCTCCAGGCCGGCTTCGCTGTAAGCCCGCACGAACCGGGCGTAGTCTGCGCCGAGCCTGCCGTGGGGGACGGCCAGGCAGGGATGGGCCCGGTAGCGCTGCAGCAGCGAAACCACCGCGGGGTCCGCCGCTTCCCGCGGCGTGATAAATTCGGCCCAGACTCTCAGCATCACCGGTGCATGACTCCCTTCGTTAAGCTTCAGCAGCTGCGGCGTGCCCGGCGATGAGTTCAACCAGCCGGGGGATGTGCGGTTCGGGAATGTCGTGCCCCATTCCCTCAATGAGCTCAAAGCGGGCTCCAGGGACATGGGCGGCGATGTCCCGGCCGCACTGGTACGGCAGGAGGGGGTCTTCCGCTCCGCTGATGACCAGGGCGGGGAGCTCGATTTGCCTTAACAGTTTCACCCTGCTGCCGTTTTGCAAAATTGCCGCCAGCTGCCGCGTAGTGCCCTCGGGATAGAGGCTCCGCTCTATGCTTTTCCTCACGTCCGCGGCCAGCTTCTCCCGGTCCAGCCCGGGGCTGCCGATGGCGATAAAAAGCTCCAGGTTGTATTTAAACCATTCTTCTTTGTCCATGCTTTGGGGCACCCGCATAAACTTTTGCAGCACATCGCGCCTGGGAGCCGGCATCCGGGGGTTGCCGGATGAGGTAGCCATTAAAGTAAGGGATTTGACGCGCTGTTTATGCTTCGCCCCGAGAATCTGCGCAATCATGCCTCCCATGGAAATGCCGACTATATGGGCGCTCTCGATGCCCAGGGCTTCCATCAGCCCCACTGTGTCCAGGGCCATATCTTCAAGAGTATAGGGCACCCTGGGCTTTATCCCCAGCTTCGTAAGGAGAAATATTCTGGCTATGTTCGGCTTTTTCGCGCCTTCAACCTTTGTCGACAGCCCCACATCGCGGTTGTCGAAGCAGATTACGCGGAAGCCCCGTTCCGTAAGTCCCCGGATGAACTCCTCGGGCCAGATAACCAACTGGCTTCCCAACCCCATGATCATGACCATGGCTGGATTATGACGATCGCCGTACTCTTCATACTCGATGGTAATATTGTTGGCCTTCACAGACGGCATTGCCCACGCCTCCCGGCAAAACTATTTTAACTAATCTGTCTACCATACTTCGTCGTCTAATAAATTTTTCCTTTTTTAAGATTTTGCTTGGATCGAATAATTGCTTGGCAAACTGTTCATAAACGTAGTGGCGGTGTTCCCCTTCCGCCGTAGCGGCCTTTACTATTGCCAAGGCCGCTGTCTTGCCAATGGCAAATTGGGCCGAACCTTTGAGTCCCCCTTTTTTAAAGGGGGATTTAGGGGGATTTTAACTCCCTGTCGGCCTGCATCCAAAATTTCAAAAATCCCCCCCGACCCCCCTTTTCCAAAGGGGGGAGCGAGGTGCATTTTTCACCGGCTTTAAGAAGTAGGCTCTTTCTTTTTTGCCCCGGAAACAACGAACATCTGCTCGTTGGAGATGATTACATCCACGGCAAAGGATGGCTCAAGCAGCGCGGCCAGCTCATCTTCCGGAAGAAGCGGTCGCGATACTTCGGAGGCATGGTTCTGATGGCGCCGGTCGATTTTGGCGCGGCTCTCGCCGTGGGCTATGGTCAGCCTGCCGCCGTTTACAAGTTGATTGGCCAGCGCCGCTATCAGGCGGGCCGGGTTGCTGAAGTGGGGGAAGGAGTTGTAGACCACGCAGCGGTCAAAGGGGAGAGGGAAAAGAGCCTCTTCCACGTCGGCGTTCACCAGCTCGATGCGGGCGTCGGAAAACTTCTCCCTGGCCCTGGCAATCATCCGCGGGGAGATGTCTACGCCGGTTACCCGGGCTACTTTGCGCTCCAGGTAATAAGGGAAGAGGATGCCGGTCCCGCAGGCCACGTCGAGCACAGTAACGCCATCGCAGATAGCGGCATGGTCGAGGATGGCATTGATAACGGCCGGATCATCCGTGGCCTCTTCATCCCAGCCCTCGGCCAGGCGGTCGAAGAAAGCGATGATTTTCTCTTTATCCATGATCCACACCTTTACAAGAGAGATTATTTATATTTAAATAAAAGGGGATAATGGCTGATGCACAGGACTGCGAAGCAGTGGGGGGCGAGGAAGTCCTCAAATCATCAGCCATTATCCTTATCTTTTATTGACTGCCGCTTGCCCCCGGGTAGCGCGCGGGGATCAACCTGGCTTTCTCCAGGGCGAAAACGATGCTGGGCAAGAGGGCCAGTTGAATGATGATGCCGGGCAGGCCGGTTACAAAGTAGCTGGTGGCCCAGGCAGCCGCGGTCATGGTGCCGGGCGCGAAAATAAGGGCCCGGGCTATGCCTGCGACAATGCGTCCCGTGAGCATGGCCGCGATGAGGCTGATATAGAGGTCGGCATAGAGCTTCCCGGTGCGGATTAGGGAGATGCAGAGCCCAGCCGCAATGCCGTAAACGGCCAGCTCAACGAGCATGGCGGGCAGGACCGCCGCAGGGGGCATACCCGTGAGCAGGTTTGAAAGCAGGGGGCCGACAACCCCGCAGGCCAGGCCGTAGCCCCAGCCGCAGATTAGCCCGCAGAGAAGAACGGGAATATGCATGGGCAGGTAGATGCTGCCGGCGTTGGGGACGGCATGAAAGGCCAGGGGCAGGACAACACAGAGGGCCATGCATACGGCGGTGATAATCGCTTTTTTTACCTGTGACATCGAGATTACCTCCCGGTTAACCTTTGGTTTATTATCATCAAGCTGCAAGCAGGGCCTGCTTCGCCCACCCTATCCTGCCGCTGATTGCCGGTTAAAGGGCAAAGATCTGCAGCCAGCAGATTGCTGCAGCAAAAAGCATGGCTGCGAAATCGGATTTACCGAGCGGGCCGGCCGCTTTTTTAATCTGCTGCCCGCCGCCGCGATAGCCCCTCGCCTCCATGGCCAGGGCCAGTTCATCGGCCCGCTTGAAGGCGCTGATGAAAATGGGGATGACCAGGGGCATGATGCTTTCCGCTTTCTCCTTGAGGCGGGGGCTCTCAAACCTGGCCCCGCGGGCGGTCTGCGCCTTTCGGATCATCTCTGTTTCTTCCATTAAGGTGGGGATGAACTGGAGGGCCACGCTGATCATCAAGGCCAGGTCGGATACGGGGATGCGGATATATCCCAGGGGACGCAGCAGGCTGACGAGAGCCGCGGTAATTTTCATGGGCGCCGTTGTCGACATGAGGATATTGAAGAGAATCATGAGCAGGATTAGCTTGAGCACCACTTTGGCCCCCGCAGCCATGCCTGCAGGGGATAGATTGAAGATCCACCAGGACCAGAGGGCCTGCCCCTGATCGTTAAAAAGGGCGTTCATCAAAAAAATGACGGCGAAAAAGGGGAGGACCTGCTTTACCGGGGCGCAGGCCGCTTTCAGCTTCAGCCCCGAGAGGGCCACAAGGATGGCGGTTAAGGCCGCCATGATGCCGTAGCCGGGGAGAGAATTTGCATAGATCAGGGCGGCGGTCAAGGCGATAAGGCAGAGGAGCTTGGCCCGGGCGTCAAGCCTGTGCAGTATGGAATTCCCAGGGATATAGACCCCGATTGGAATGCGGTTCATGATATAAGACAGCCTTCCTTAAGTTTTTTTATGGCTCCCAGCAGTTCCCCGTATCCGGTTATATCCTGGGGGAATGAAATACCTTTTTTCAGCAGCATATGGGCAATTTTCCTCGGCCGGCTCACATCAAGGTTTAAGGCTTCCATCCTCGCGATATCCTTGAAGATCTCCTTCACCGGGGCTGCGAGGCGGAGCTTTCCCTTATCCAAAACCAGGATTCTCTGCGCGTATTCGCCCAGGATATCGGCATCGTGCGAGATCATAATAATGGTGGTTCCATTTCGGTGCAGGCGGCGGATCAGCTTCATGAAATCTCTCCGGCCGACGGAGTCAAGGGAGGCAACCGGTTCATCGAGGATTAAAATCCGCGGTTTTGCCGCCAGGACGCCGGCGATGGCCACCCTGCGCTTCTCCCCGCCGGAGAGCCCCAGGGGGGATTGATTTCTAATAGACTCAAAAGAAAAGCCGGCCGCTTCCAGAGCCCAGCGGACGCGCTCTTCTTTTTCTCCCGCTGAGAGCGGTAAATACTTCAGCCCGAAGGCTACATCTCGCTCCACCGTGGTTTCAAAAAGCTGGCACTCCGGAAACTGGAACAGAAGGCCCACTTTTTCCCGCAGTTCGTCACGGCGGTAGCCTTTGGCATTGATATCTTTGCCGTCCAGCAATATTCTTCCGGAGCTGGGCCGCAGCAGGCCGGCTATCAACTGGATGAGGGTCGTTTTCCCGCAGCCGGTGCGGCCCATAATGCCGATAAATTCACCGTCCTCAACGGTTAAGCTCACACCGCTCAGGGCGGCCGTTTCAAAGGCTGTTCCCGGGGCATAGGTATAGGAGACATTTTCCACTACTATTGGCATATTCCGGCCAGCTCCTCCACCAGTTCTTCACCGGTCAGGGGGCAGCGCTCCAGGATGATCCCTTCCTCTTTTAAATCGTAGTAAATCTGCACCGGCAGGGGCGGCAGGAGCCCCGCTTCGGCAAGCAGGTCCCGATCGGTCAGTATCTCCCGGGCCGTGCCCTGGGCCATGACCCGGCCCTCATTGAGCAGGCAGACGCGGTCGGCGATGACGGCCTCTTCCAGGTAGTGAGTGATCATGATAATGGTTTTGCGGTGATCCCTGTGCAGGCGGCGGATGGTCTCCATGAGCTCCCGCCGCCCCTCGGGATCGAGCATGGTGGTGGCCTCGTCAAAGATGATGATCTCCGGGTTCACGGCAAAGACGCCGGCCAGGGCGATGCGCTGCTTCTGCCCCCCCGAGAGCATGTGGGGCGACTTTTTCTCGTAGCCGGACATGCCGACAACTTGCAGCGCCCGATCTATTCTTTCGGGGATCTGCTCTTGCGGCGTATCGTAATTTTCAAGACCGAAAGCAATATCCTCTTCCACAACCGAAGAGACAAACTGGTTGTCGGGATTTTGAAAAACCATGCCGCATTTCCGGCGAATTTCCCAGAAGTTGGCGCTCTCGTTTGCATCCAGCCCGGCAACGGTAAGGGTTCCCTGCTGCAAGGGGAGCAGCGTGTTAAAATGCTTGGCCAGGGTGGATTTGCCGCTGCCGTTATGGCCCAGTATGGCCACCAGCTCGCCTTTTTGCACCGTGATGCTGACCCCTTCCAGAGAAAGGTTCACACTGCCCTCAAATTCGTAGGAATGGGAGATATTCTTTCCTTCAATCATCTTCATGGCCATAATATGTCCCCATCTACTCCGCCAGTATTACTAATATTATAATTCGTGCTACAATATTTCGTCATAAAGAGATCTTTTTCCTGCCGGAATTATATTTAATTATAAATAAATGAATCTTAATGGCTGAGACGGCAACCGGCTTCAGATGGAGAAACTGTTCATCATGGGAGGAGCTTCAGTGAAGGGCTTGCCGGAGTGGAAACCGTCTCTCCTGCCGCTCTGTAGTGCAGGATAGAGGAATTATGGAGATGTCGCAGAACTTATATTATAGGAAGCAGACCTATTCAATATAGACTTTGTCCCACTATTTTGCTGAATCAGGAGCCATAAGATGATCTGCATACCGGGCTATGATTTGCTAGAAACGGTTTTTACAGGTCAAAAAGTAAAGTTATGCCGAGCCCTTTCTCTTTCGGATGGTAAAAAAGTTTTGCTGAAGATAGATCAATACGGCGATAAGGGGATGGCGGCTGCTCGCTGTTCTTACGAGCTGGCTGTTGCCGGCAATTTATACTTGCCCGCTATTTGCCGGCCCTTAAAGCTGGAATATTGCGGTGATACCCCCGTTCTGGTCATGGAAGACCGCGGGGGGCTTCTCCTGAAGCAGTATATGTGCGGCCGCAGCCTGAGCATTGAACAATTCCTGTCAATCGCCCGGCGCCTGGCAGCTGCCACCGGCGCCCTGCACCGCCATAATATAGCTCATAAAAATGTAAACCCGGCAAACATATTTATCGATCCCCTAACGCATGAAGTATTCTATACCGGTTTTTGCGCCGCCGCGCCGGTTTGCGGTGAAGGCGCCGCGCCGAATCCGCCGCCGGCTGATAACGACCCGGCCTACATGTCGCCGGAGCAGACGGGGCTGCTGGATCGGGAAGCCGATTATCGCACGGATTTCTATTCACTGGGAGTAATCTTCTTCCAACTCCTTACCGGAAGGCTCCCCTTTCCGGAAACCGATTTTTCTCGCCTTATTCATGCCCATCTGGCCAAAAAGCCGCCTTCGCTGCAGAGGCTCAGGCCTTCAGTGCCGCCTCCGCTGGCGGACGTGGTTCAGAAGCTCCTGGCCAAAAATGCTGCGGAACGCTACCAGAGCGCGAGGGCTTTGATGGCGGACCTCAACCGCTGCCGGCGGGAATGGCGCCGGGCAGGGCAGATCCGCCGCTTCCCTCTTGGCCGGCACGATATACCTGCGATTATGCAGCTGCCTTTAAAATTATACGGGCGGGAAAAAGAGCTGGAGCTGCTGCAAAGGAGCTACCAGGCAGTTAAAAGAGAGGGCACCGGCTTTGTCTTTGTCTCCGGTTTTGCGGGAAGCGGCAAGACAACCCTGGTAAATCAATTTTTAAGCTCCCTGGCCGGGCGGGGGGGAGGCTACTGCATCGCCGGCAAATGCGACCAGTTTCAACGCGACCGGCCCTATGTTTCATTTGTGCAAGCCCTCCGCGGGCTGCTCCACCAGGTGTTGAGCGCAGATAAAGAAACCCTGAATCGCCTGCGCGAACAGCTTCTCCGGAACCTTGGGGCCGGCGGCGCGGTTCTTTTCCGGATCTTGCCGGAGATGGAGCTGTTGACCGGGCCGCTGCCCGCCGTAGAAAGCCTTCCCCCCGAGGAGGAGAGAAATCGCTTCCTGCTGGCCGTGAGAAATTTTTTGCGCACTTTTACCGCAAAAGAATCTCCCCTGGTTATATTTCTTGATGACCTGCAGTGGGCTGACAACGCTTCGCTGGAGTTAATCCGCTTTCTGGCGCTGAGTCCGAAGGATTGTTTGCTTCTCTTTATTGGAGCTTATCGTGACAGCGAAGTGGGGAGCGGGCATCCCCTGGCGGCGGTTGTGGACATGTTGAGGCCATCGGGAGTTCTGTGGCGCGAGATTCGCCTCCCGGAGCTGGATTGGGAGCAGACTGCAATGCTGGTTAATGATATGCTGCGCGGCGGCATGAGGCGGATTAAACCGCTGGCACAAGCACTGCATCAGAAAACCGGAGGCAATCCCTTCTTTTTGCATCAGCTGCTGCAATCGCTTGGTCATAACCGGGCGCTCTTCTTTAACCTCAATCGCTGGCGCTGGGAATGGGACCTGGAAAGCGTGCACAAGCTGCCCTATCATGAAGAAGTCCTGGATTTCCTGGAAGATAAATTAAAGCGGCTGGATCCGGAAACCCTGGACGTATTAAAAGAGGCGGCATGCTGCGGCCACTCCTTTTCCACGGATTACCTGGCCGCCGTGGGGAAGCGTCCGCTAGAAAGAGTGCAGGAATGTTTGCGGCGGGCGCGAAGTGAAAACCTGGTTCTTCAAGACGAGGAGGGGTGTTGCAGGTTCGCCCATGATCGCATCCGCCAGGCTGTTTACAGGATTATCCCGACTGGAGATAAGAAAATACTGCACCTGAGGCTGGGCCGCATGCTGGTGGAGAGAAGCCCCGGAAGAGGGCTGAAAAATAAGATCATGGAGATAGTTTACCATCTTAACCTGGGGGCGGAGCTGATTGCCTCCAGGAAAGAGCGGCTGCGCCTGGCAGAATATAACCTCCTGGCCGGGCGCGTGGCAAAGTCTTCGGCCGCATACGAATCGGCGCGCCGCTATCTGCTGGCGGGCCTGGCGCTGCTCTCGGAATACTCTCCCGGCGAGCACCGTGCGCTCCGGCAGGTCTTTTTCAAGGAGATTGCTCCCTGCGAGTATATGTGCGGCAATTATACCGGGGCTCAGGAAATCCTGGATACCGCTCTTTTGCGAGCCCGGACCCCCCTGGAAAAAGCGGACCTTTACATGCTAAAAAATATATGCCATACGGGGCTGGGTCAATACGAGGCCGCGGTAAAAGAGGGACTGGCCGGGCTTAGAGAATTGGGCATTAACATACCTTTAAAACCCCATTTTCTCTCTTTTTTAGGTAACTATTTCCGAATCGGCTGCCTGGTTCACAAGAGAGCCTTTAGAAACAGTTTTATCTCTCCCGAACAGGCTGATCCGCGGCCCCTTAAAGAAATGGAACTGCTCATTTCTCTTTTTGCTCCTTCATACCATCTTCCAACGCTGCTTTTTCCCTCTCTGATTCTAAAACTGGTAGAGCTCTCTTTGAAATACCCCAATTTAAAATATGCCCCCATAGCTGTAGGCAGCTATGCCCAGGTAGCCGCCTTCATGTTCGGGACAGGTAATACTGTTTACCGGTGGGGGAAAGATACCCTTGATCTATTGAAAACAAGCAGCTATCCTTCGGTCAGGGGCCGCTATATCTATGCTTTTACCTTTTTTATCAATCACTGGGTGGCCCACAAAAAAACGAGCCTCGGCTTCCTGGAACAGGTTTTTGATGATGCCCTTGCTTCCGGGGATAGTTTTTACGCCGGACATGCTCTCAGCGGATTAGTGGAGTTCAAATATTACTGCGGTTTTCCCCTAAGGGAAATTGTCGAGGATTGCCGCCGCCACCTGGACTGGCTGCGCACTTACAAGATGGCAGAGGCCACTAATTTTCTGTCTGCATTCAAGCACCTGGCGGAAAGCCTGCTGGAAGAGGGTGATGGCCGCGACTTTGGGGCTGCGGTCAGCCGGGAGGCCGGCACCGTTCCCTTCGGCACCAGCCGCAGCTATTATATACTGGCGATCCAGTGGTTCTACCTCATGGGCCGCTACCGGGAAGGGCTGCACCTGGCCGGAGTAATTGCCCGCAATATTGAAAGCATTGCCAGGGAGCCTGCTTACCCTGAATATTGCTTCTATTATGCTCTCTGCATCAGCGCCTCCTGGCCCGGGATGACTGTCCGGGAGCGGCGGTGCTACCGGAAGCTTTTTAAAAAATACCGCTCCTGCTTCCGGAAGTGGGCCCGCCTCGGGCCGGAAAACTTCGAACACAGGCGGCTGCTGCTGGAAGCAGAGGCCGCCCGGCTGCGCGGGCGGACGGTGAGAACAATGCAGTTTTACGAAGAGGCCATCCGCGCCGCCGGGGAAAACGGCTACCCCCAGGAACAGGCCCTGGCCAATCTGCTGGCGGCGGAATACTACCAGGGCCGCAATATGGACGGCATTGCCGCCTTCTTCCTGGAAAAAGCCTGCCGGGGTTTTGCCGGCTGGGGAGCCCGGGCCGTGGTCCGCCGGGTTCAGAAACAGTATACCGGCCACGAAGCGGCTGTTTCCCGGAATAATCTTGAACAGGCGCCTGAATCATGGGCGATAAAGGAAAATGAAGCCGGAAGAAAATCCCCACCGCCGCGCAGTGCGGTTGATTTTACCGCGGCAGAGCGCGATTATGCCGGTTCCTTGGACCTGGCTTCGCTAATTAAAGCGTCCCGCACCCTGGTTGAAGAGGGCGGCTGGCATGAACTGGCCAGGCGGTTAATGCGGATTCTCTGTGAAAACGCCGGGGCGCAGTGCGGCGCGCTGATCAGGCTGCACGGCGGCGAGCCCTACATAGATCTAGCGGTGAAGGCGGCTGCCGGAGAATTTGCCAGTTTGCCCCGGGATTTTCTTGTGCATCAGCGATATATTCCCAGGGCTATAGTGCAGCTTGTGTGGCGTACCGGGGAAACGCTGCTGCTCGAAGACGCCTGCAGCGAAGGCCCCTTTATGCATGATCCCGATGTGGCCGGAAATAAGATACACTCGCTTTGCTGTTTTTCTCTGCCTTCCCGGAACAATAGCCCCGCTATCTTTTACCTGGGGAACAACCTCATTTCCGGAGTTTTTACCGAAGAGCGCTTTAAAATAGCACGCCTGCTTGCCGTTCAGACCGCATTTGTCGCCGGCCTCTCCGAGGCGGCGAATGAACCGGCCGGCCGGCAGGGACTTTTCCACGAAAGCCGGCTGCCGCTGCCTGAATCGCTGACTCCCCGCGAGATGGAGGTGCTCAACCTATTAGCCTCCGGTCTTGCCAACCGGGAAATTGCCGCCCGGCTTGGACTTTCCCTGAGCACGGTTAAAAGCCATGTCCAAAATATTTACGGCAAGCTCGGAGTCAACCGGCGCCTGCGGGCGGTAGCCCGGGCTAGGAAAATGGACCTGCTTCAATAAAACTGTCCATCTTACCTTCCCATCTTTGCTTGTCACCCTTTCCAAAACTGGAACTCTTTCTTTAACCGAACCGGAAAAATTTTTTCTTTTCTAGTACTTTTGGCTGATACGCTTGTAACAAATTTACGCTATCTTTTTTAAGGACCTTGCTTAAAGCCTTAATGTTGGCCGGTATAAGGAGATTTTGCTGCTGTGTGCTTCAGGGCATGATCAGCTGCATCCTTCAAGATCAGCCAAAAAATTTATGGAAGGGGTGATCCGGGGGTAGAGAAACCGTTTATTCATCAATTCTTAAATACTATTGACTTTCTAGTTTGCTAACAGGAGGAATGAAATGACTGGCACCACCAAGCGTATCTTAATAATCGGCGCGAGCTTGCTGCTGCTAGGTATAGTTCCTGCCTTTGTTTTGGCTCAGGCCTCTCCGCCCAATGATAATCTTGCCAATGCCATTGAAATATTCGGGTTGGAAGGCACAATTACCGGCAGCAACGTTGGCGCTACCATAGAAGCGGATGAGCCCATGCACGCTGGTTATGGTGACCGCGGCACGGTTTGGTATAAGTGGACCGCGCCGATCAACAGTATTGCCCGTTTTGATACTATCGGCAGCAGCTTTTTTAGCGTAGTGGCTATTTACGATGGTGGCCCCGGCATGAGCGACCTGAACTTCATAGCCGGTAATCTTTCCGGCCGATGGAACCCTACTTATAGTGTGTATAACGGGGTTTTAGATTCTATAGAGGTTTATAAGGGCGTCACCTACTATATCGTTGTTAGCAGCTGTTACCATGATTCGTACGGAAATGTTGTCCTGAACTGGAAGGCTCGACAGGTAACGCCGGAGGTTTACGAGTGGCCTACGGCAACGGCGATTACTTACGGGGAGGCGCTTTCAGCGTCGACGCTTACCGGCGGCTCAGCTTCCGTGGAGGGAACCTTTGAATTTATCGATCCCAGTTATGTTCCCCTGGCCGCAGGCAGCAGCTTTGTGGGGGTAAAATTTGTTCCCGCGGATCAGGAGTCTTATGAAACCATATACGGCATTGTAACGGTTCCAGTTGACAAAGCCACGTTGACCATCACCGCCGATGACAAGAGCAAGACCTACGGCGACAACGATCCCGTTTTCACGGCGAGTTATGATGGCCTTAAGCTGGGCGATACGCCTGCCGTGGTGAGCGGGCTTGACTTCAGCCGCGAAGAGGGCGAGGACGTGGGGCAGTACAGCATCACCCCCTCGGGAGCGACGGCGGACAACTATACCATCACCTTCAAAAGCGGCACGCTGACGATCAACCCTGCTCCGTTGACCATCACCGCCGATGACAAGAGCAAGACCTACGGCGACGATGATCCGGCCTTCACGGTGAGCTATGAAGGCTTCAGACGCGGTGACACGGCCAGCGTGGTAAGCGGCCTGACCTTCAGCCGTGAAGCTGGCGAGGACGTGGGAGAGTATGCCATCACCCCCTCGGGAGCGACGGCGAGCAACTATACCATCACCTTTGTGAGCGGCACGCTGACGATCAACCCGGCTCCGCTGACCATCACCGCCGATGACAAGAGCAAGACCTACGGCGACGATGACCCCGTTTTCACGGCGAGCTACAGCGGCTTCAAGCGGGGCGACACGGCCGCCGTGGTGAGCGGCCTGAACATCAGCCGGGAGGCTGGCGAAAACGTAGGCCAGTATGCCATCACTCCTTCGGGAGCAACAGCGGGCAACTATACCATTACCTTCGTAGACGGCACGCTGACGATCAACCCGGCTCCGCTGACGATTACTGCCGATGACAAGAGCAAGACCTACGGCGACGATGATCCGGCCTTCACGGTGAGCTATGAAGGCTTCAGACGCGGTGACACGGCTGCTGTGGTGAGCGGCCTGAACATCAGCCGGGAGGCTGGCGAAAACGTAGGCCAGTATGCCATCACTCCTTCGGGAGCAACAGCGGGCAACTATATCATTACCTTCGTAGACGGCACGCTGACGATCAACCCTGCTCCGCTGACGATTACTGCCGATGACAAGAGCAAGACATACGGCGACGATGACCCGGCTCTCACGGTTAGCTATGACGGCTTCAAGCGGGGCGATACCGCCGCCGTGGTGAGCGGCCTGAACATCAGCCGGGAGGCTGGCGAAAACGTAGGCCAGTATGCCATCACTCCTTCGGGAGCAACAGCGAGCAACTATACCATTACCTTCGTAGACGGCACGCTGACGATCAACCCGGCTCCGCTGACGATTACTGCCGATGACAAGAGCAAGACCTACGGCGATGATGATCCGGCCTTTACGGTGAGCTATG
>Ga0208564_1000483_pt1 | contig 36395 bp, 36 predicted proteins | sample AD_UKC073_MetaG_FD_184439 | JGI IMG/M metagenome (GOLD analysis project Ga0208564, IMG submission 184439) | Active sludge microbial communities of municipal wastewater-treating anaerobic digesters from USA - AD_UKC073_MetaG (SPAdes) (version 2) | ecosystem: Engineered > Bioreactor > Anaerobic >... | reverse complement strand
GCCCGGGAGCCGGGGCGGGGGCGCGGCTGGTGCCGGGATCCCGTATGCCGTGCTGCCGGCGGCCCGCGGAGGGGGCGCCGGAGCGGCGGCAGCAGCGGGCTGACTCATGCCTGGTCTCCTTGCTCGGTGGCGTCGGACGGCTCGGAGGATTCCGTCGGCTGGGAGGTTCCGGGCGGCGTGACGGTCTCGGGCTGGGGCTCTGGTCGTTCGATCTCAACGAGCTCGGGCGCGCTGTCCTCGCCGCGGAAGTCCTCCTCCAGCAACTCGCGCAGTTGCTCGGGAGTGGGGTCGCTCACCTGGTGCAGTCGCCAGGCCTGTCGGGCGATGGCATTCTCGAGCAGGTTGCGGGCGAACCGGCCGTTGCCGAAGGACTGGTCGCGCGGGGTCGCAGCGAGCACCCCCCGGAAATAGCCGATAGCGGGCTCGGTGACGTCGTAGTCGGCGGCAGCTGCGAGCTTGCGCAGGATCGCGACGATCTCGTCGTCGCTGTAGTCCTCGAACTCGATGACGGTCTTGAACCGGCTGGCCAACCCAGGGTTCTGAGCGATGAAGACGACCATGGGGTCGGGGTAGCCGGCCACGATGACCACGAGGTCCTCGCGGTGGTCCTCCATCTCCTTGACCAGGGTGTTGACCGCCTCCTGGCCGTATTGGTCGCCCGATAGCGAATACGCCTCGTCGATGAACAGCACCCCGCCATAGGCCTTGGCGCAGGTCTCGGCAGTCTTGATCGCGGTCTGGCCGAGGTAGCCGGCGACGAGTTCGGAGCGGTCGACCTCGACGAGCTGGCCCTTGGGCAGCAGGCCCAAGGCCCGATAGATCCCGCCGACCATCCGGGCCACAGTGGTCTTGCCGGTGCCGGGGTTGCCGACGAAGACCAGGTGCCGGGTGAGGTCGGGGCTCTTGAGGCCGGCCGCCTTGCGCTTGGCGTCGATCTGGAGCATGGCCACCTGCTGGTGCACCTCGCGCTTGACCCGCTCCAGGCCGATCATCGCGTCGAGTTCGGCCAGCAACTCGTCCAGGGACTTGGTCGGCTCGGCGGGCGCCTCAGGAGCGGGGGCCGCCGAACCCTCCCCAGCGGTCGCGACGGGGGGCGGCGCTGCTGCCGGGTCAGCCCCATTGGTCTGAGAGCCATTGGGCTGGCTGCCCCCACCCGGCAACGGCGAGAGCGTCGGCGTCGGCCACACCGGCGGCATACCGGCTGTCGCGGGCCACCCCGGCAGCGAGCGGGCATCGGGGGCAGCGCCGGTCGGAGCGGCGGCCTGCAGTTGCGCCGCAGCCGCGCCCGCGGCTGTCGCCGTCACCCGGATGGTCGGCTCGCCCAGTGAGGCCGCGGCTGAGGCCACCTCGGTCAGGGCAGTCGCGTATGCCGAGGCGTGCGAGTTCGCGGTGTCGACGAGCTGGCGCAGCAGGGTCGTCGCGCCGACGCGGTAGCGCCGCCCGCGGGAGGCGGCGTCGAAGAAGGCGGTGTGGATCCGCTGCACGTCAGAGCCCGCGAGCTCACCCGAATCGGCCTGGGCAGCAGCCCAATCCGTGGCAGCACGGGGCGCGGCCTCGGCGATCGCAGCGGCGAAGGTCATCGCTTCCTCGCGCGCGTCAGCAGCCGGTATGCCGGCCTGCTCGGCAATGTCGACGAGGGCGTCGACGGCGGCTCGAAGGGTCATCGGTGCGTCACCGTCCGATCGGTGGTTGCAGGCGGATGTCCGACTCCGGCACGGCAGGTGCGGTGGACGGCATACCGGATGGGTGAGAGGTGCTGGAAGGCATCGGGGGCAGGGGAGCGTTGGCCCCGAGCGCGAGCTCGCCGCCGGTGGAGGCGTGGCCGAACTTTTCCTGGAGGAACCGGCCGTGCACGACGAGGGCTTCGGCGTCCGCCCGGTTGATGGCGTCGAAGACCTTGTCCATCGTCGCGGCGAGCAGGTCGAGCTGGTCGACGAGGATCATCAACGGGGTCTTGCCGCGGTCGACCGGGCGGGTGTCGGCCCAGTGTCGGGGCAGGCGCAGGTAGCCGCCGAGCGCCTCGGGGAGGTAGTCGGTGGCCGTCGCCATGACGCTGTAGCCCTGCAAGCTGGAGACGCCGACCCGGTCCAGGCGGGGGATCGTCTCGCGGACGATTCCCGTGACCCGCAGCAGCCGCGACAGCACCAACGCCGGGACCTTGGCCTCGCGTGCGGTCTGCTCGACCCGCTCGACCGACGCCAGCAGGTCGGCCGCCGTCGGGGCGCGCCGTACCGTGGTCTCGGGCTCCTCCTGCTTGCTGCCGAACAGCCAATCCCCGATACCCATGGGCCTATCGACCGATGTCGAGCGAGCCCATGGCGACGGTGGGGTTGGCGCGGTTGGCCCGGTCAAGGTAGGCGCGGGACTTGGTGACCTCGTTTTCCAGGGTGCCGATGGTCGCGGCCATGTTGTCCAATGCCTGCACCTTGAAGGTGTCGATGGCGTCCATGGTCTGGTAGATGTTCGCGAAGGCATTCTGGAGTTGCTCGATGCCGATCGTCGAGGAGGCCGCCTGCTCCTGGATGCGCACCGAGTTGTCGCGCAGCATCTCGGAGGTCGACTGGATCAGCCCCGAGGTCGTCGTGTTGAGGGCGCTGATCTGGTCGAGGACGAGCTTCTGATTGCCCAAGGCCTGGGCGACGATGACCGCGGTGCGCAGCGCCGACACGGTCGTCGTCGAGGCGCGGTCGACACCCTTGATGAGCTCGATGTTGTTCTTGATCGTGATGTCCAGAGCCAGGTAGTTCTGGATCGACACCGCGAGCTGGGTGAGCAGGTCCTGGTGCTTCTGGCGTACATAGAACAGGACGTCCTGCTTGAGCGAGCTGGCCTTCTCCGGGTCGGACAGCTCCAGCGTCGCGATGTGGGCGGCGAGCTTGGCGTCGAGCCGCTCGGCGATGTAGACGTACTGGTTGAGCCGGCCCATGGCGTCCCAGAGGTTCTGCTTCTCCAGGTTGAGGGCGGCGTTGTCCTTCTGGAGCTCGTCCTGGCCCTGGCGCAAGGAGTTGAGGATGCCGTCGAGGTGGCTCTGGGCCGATTGGTACTTGCGGAAGTAGTCGGTGATCTTGTCGCCGAAGGGGATCATCCCGAGGACCTTCTTGACCCCGGTCGCCTGGCTCGGGTCGAGGTCCTCGACGGTGCGGCGCAGGTCCAGCAGGGTCTTGCCGATCTTGCCGCCCTCGGACAGGCCGCCCTCCTGCAGCGCCCGGACGGGGGACTTCAGCAGCCGGTTGCTCGACTCGGCCGCGCGGCGGATGTCGTCGTCACCCATGAGGCGCACGTCGTTGGCCTTAGCCTCGAACTGCGGCGACTTGGGGGCCGCGGTGAGCAGCGAGGTGACATAGGACTCGACCTTGGCGTCCAACCCCGGCAGGGCCGCCTCGGGGACCGCCGGCGCCATCCGGGGCGCGGCCGTCGTGCTGACCGGAGTGGCCGCAGCGGCCGGCGGGTCGAGTCGCAGTTCCATCGACGGGGCAGGCGGTGCGAGCGGGGTGACAGCGGCTGCGGCGTCCTGGACGGATCCGGGCATGGGCTGGTCGGTCATCGTGTCTTCTCTCCCTGGGCTTACCTCACCAAGACGTGCGGCCAATCTACGCGGTTCCCTTCCCCTCGCGCAGGCACTGTCCCGTGGCTCGGTCGGCTACCGCCCCAGGACCGCCGACACGAGCATGTATGCCGCGACGACGAAGAGCAGGGCCGCAAAGCCGCGCTTGAGCAGGGCCGGGGAGGTGCGGCGCCCGGCATACCCGCCGATCACGCTGCCAAGGATCGCTCCGGCAGTGAAGGTGACCAGCAGCGGACCGTCCAGTTGCACGCCCTGCCCGAGGCGGGAGACAAAGGCTGTGGCGCTGTTGAGGGTGATGACGAGCAGAGACGTGCCCACGGCCGTCGTCATGGGGTAACCCAGCACGAGGGTGAGGGCTGGGACGATGGCGAAGCCACCTCCGACCCCGAAGAACCCGGTCAAGGCACCGAGCCCGATGGCCAGGGCGCTCATCCGCAGCCAATGGCTGGCCCCACCTGTCGTGGGGACGGCATTCTCCGACCCGATGCCGGGTGGACTGGGCCGCAGCATGAGGGCAGCGACGACGGCGAGCAGACTGGCCAACAACACCAGGAGCACCCGTTGGTCGACGGCCGCAGAGGCGGCCGAGCCGGCATACGTCCCCAGCGAACCCACGACAGCGAGGATGGCCGCGTCTGCGACGCGGACCCGACCGGCGCGCAGGTGCCCGACCGTGGCGGCGAGTGCGCTGAGCCCGACGATGACCAGCGATGACGTGGTGGCCTCGTGAGGCAATTGCCCGAGGACATAGATGAGGACGGGAATGGTGAGGATGGCGCCCCCGCCGCCGAGGGCGCCCATGACCAATCCGGTGAGGGTTCCCAGGGGCAGGGCGATCCACGGCATACCGGTCATCGTAGAGGACCGACGAGATGCCCCGGGGGGTATACCGTGCAGCGGCTTCGAGGGGCGGGTGACCGCTGATTTCGGACTCTGAGGGACGACCGTGTACTCTCTGCGATGCACCAGGCACCCGTGCGAGCGCGGCGCCTGGGCCCCAATAGCTCAGTCGGCAGAGCGTTTCCATGGTAAGGAAAAGGTCTAGGGTTCGATTCCCTATTGGGGCTCTGACTCCCCGTGGCCGACCCCAGTGGCACGGCCGCCCGGGGGTCGAGGCGGGATAGCTCAGTTGGTCAGAGCGCACGACTCATAATCGTGAGGTCGCGGGATCGAGCCCCGCTCCCGCTACCAGTGCCATCGGCGCCGCAGGATGGGATTTGCAGGGCACCCCCTGGCGTCCCGTATCCTTGAGCGTTGCCTCGCGCCCGAGCGATGTGGCACGAGACCGAAGCCGCACGAGCAGTTCGTGCCCAGTGAGTGAGAGCAGGGAGCCCCGTGGCCAGCAAGACGACCGATGTCCGGCCGAAGATCACCATGGCCTGCACGGAGTGCAAGGACCGCAACTACATCACCAAGAAGAACCGGCGCAACGACCCCGACCGGCTCTCCATGAACAAGTTCTGCCCCAAGTGCGGCAAGCACACGGAGCACCGCGAGACCCGCTGAGTCCCGCGCCGCCGGTCCTCACCCGACCAAGCGGCCCACCGAAGCCCGCCATCCCGGCAGGGAGGGCGGGCTTCGTGCTGTCCGCTGGAGAATCTTTCGACAAAATCTCGACGATCGGGGAATGACTCCGCGTCGCCATCTGTTCACCTAATAGACACGCTGGACAGTCGAAGTTCCGACGAAGTGCTCTTGACAAGAGGGCCGCTGTCGGTAAGATAAAGAAGTTGCTCATCGGGAGATGAACAGCTAGACTGAGACAAGTGAACATAAGGTGAACGAGTCGGTAACGAACCGGGCACCTGCGCCACGAGTCGTGAGCCACAAGGGCCGCGGCCTGAGGACCCATAGGGGGATCTACCATGCGCAAGCTCTTCAAGCTCTACCAGAACGACTACAAGAACGCTCCGTGCATCGCCTCGCTCGCTGTTCTGCCGAGCCGCAAGGCCTGATCGCACCACCTCGAGGAGGCCCCGACCATCGGTCGGGGCCTCCTCGTCTGTGCGGGCAGTCACCATCGGGTGTTCTAGGGTTCCGGTATGCCGGTCAACGAGCAGTCCGTGGGGCGGGTCTACCCGCCGACCGCGCCCTATGGCGTGAGCGCAGCCAAGATCCGTGAGTTCGCTGAGGCCGTCGGGGCCCCCGATCCCGCCCACGTCGATGCGGCGGCCGCCCAGGCGCTGGGGTATCGAGACGTCATCGCGCCGCCCACCTTCGCCGTGCTTATCGCCCAGCAGTGCGATGCCCAGTTCGTCACCGACCCCGAGATGGGGGTCGACTTCACTCGGGTCGTCCATGGCCAGCAGACCTTCGTTCACCACCGTCCGCTCACCGCGGGCGATGCGGTCGTCGGGGTGCTGCACGTCGATGCCGTCAAGGTCGTGGCCGGCAACGCCATGGTCACCACCCGCACCGAACTCACGGTCGACGACCAACCGGTCTGCACGTCCACCTCCATGCTCGTCGTGAGGGGGGACCAGTCATGAGCGCGATCCGCCGAGCCGCCGACGTGGCCAAGGGTGACCTGTTGCCCGAGCGGGTGCTGCACGTCGACCGGGCCACCCTCGTGCGCTACGCCGGCGCGTCCTTGGACCGCAACCCGATCCACTGGGACGAGCGCTTCGCCCGGTCGGTGGGCTTGCCCGATGTCATCGCGCACGGGATGTTCACCATGGGGGCGGCGGCCAGCCTGCTCACCGAGTGGGTGGGGGACCCGGGCCGGGTGGTGCGCTATACGACGAAGTTCGTCGGACCAGTCGTCGTCCCCTATGGCACCGGCGCCGACATCACGCTCGGCGGCCGGGTGACTGCCGTCGACCCGGACACCCGCGAGGTCGTCGTCGAGCTCAGCGCGGTGTGCGATGGGGCCAAGGTGCTCGGTCGAGCGCTGGCCACTGTCGCGTTGGACTGACCCGCGATGCAGGAGTCCTTTGCCGCACCGATCGCCCCGCTGACGACGATCCGGGTCGGTGGCCCGGCCGACCGGCTTGTCGTCGCAGAGTCCACCGATGACCTCGTCGACGCCGTGCGCGAGGTCGACGATGCCGACGAACCGCTGCTGGTCATTTCCGGTGGCTCCAACCTGCTGGTCAGCGACGTGGGCTTCCGGGGCACGGCCGTCCTCGTGCGCAGCCAGGGGATCACTGTCGAATCCGTCGATGCCTGCAGCGGTGCGTCCGTGCGGGTCGCCGCCGGTGAGGTGTGGGACGACTTCGTCGGGTATGCCGTCGCGGCCGGCTGGTCGGGCGTCGAAGCGCTCGCGGGGATTCCCGGGCGAGTCGGGTCCACTCCGGTCCAGAACGTCGGAGCCTATGGCCAGGAGGTCGCCGACACGATCGCTGCGGTCCGCGTCTGGGATCGCACTCTCGAGCAGGTGCGGACTCTGGCTGCGGACGATCTGAGGTTCGGCTATCGGGACTCCATCCTCAAGGCCGAGCGCGGCCGGCTGGTCGTCCTCGACGTGCTCTTCCAGTTCCGGCTCAGCGACCTCGGCGCGCCGATCCGGTATGCCGACCTGGCCGATCAGCTCGGGGTGTCGCTGGGGGAACGGGTGCCCCTGGCGCAGGCGCGAGAAGCCGTGTTGTCGCAACGTCGGTCGCGTGGGATGGTGCTCGACGAAGGGGACCATGACACCTGGAGCTGCGGCTCCTTCTTCACCAATCCGCTTGTCCCGGAACGCGACTGGCCGCAGGTCCAGGAGCGTATCGCGGCTCGCCTCGGCGCCGAGGTCCTTGGCGGTATGCCGCGTTGGCCGGCGGCGTCGGTGGCCGGCGACCCCCTGGTCAAGCTCAGCGCCGCGTGGCTCATCGAGCGGGCCGGGTTCGGCAAGGGGCATGGCCTGCCGGGGCCGGCGGCGCTGTCCACCCGGCATACCTTGGCCGTGACCAACCGCGGAGGTGCCACTGCGGCGCAACTCGTTGCCCTCGCGCGCGAGGTGCGCGACGGGGTCATGGACGCCTTCGGGGTGACCCTCGTCAACGAACCCGTGCTGGTGGGCCTCAGCCTCTGAGCCGTCGCCGCAGCCGCGGGCGCGGGCGCGGGCGTCAGCCGACCAGGGTCAGCGGGAAGACCTTCTTGGCCAGCGTCTTGTTGGCGTCGAGGACCTTGAGTGCGGGCCGGGTGTATTCCAGCCGCATGGTCGGCGCGTTCTTGGGGTCGACCTTGAAGACCATCCAGCCGGTCGTCTCCTGGCCGGCCACCAACGACTCGGGCAACTTGGTCCACCCTGCGGCGACAAGGGTCGGATCGAGGGAGGCATCGGGCCGGTTCGGATAGGTGGAGCCGGTGATGAGCGCGAAGTCGACGGTGCGGATGGGGGCGCTGTAGGTCGTGCCCGCCTTCCACTTCATCTCGATCATGACCAGCTCGAACGCGGCGGCCTGAGCCCGTTGCCCCTGCGGCCACGAGACGTTGCGGGCCAGCTTGGTCACCGTGATGGTGTGCCCGAGGGTGGTGTCCTTGATCGACTTGTCGATCGTCACGAACTCGGTCGGCAGCGGCACCACTCCTGGCGGCGGCGCCGCCTCTTCGCCGGTCGCCGTGCTCGTCGCCAGCGCGGTTGTCGGGCTGTCGCTCGCGGTCCCCGAGGTGCTCGCGGCGCTGGACGCACTCACGTCGGCGGTGCTCGGCGCGGGTGTGCTCGCTGGCGATGACGTCGAACTCGCCGAGGCCGCGGGCGTCGCGGCGGAGGTGCTGGTCGGCGCGTCCGAGCAGGCCGCCAGCGCACCGACGAGCACCAGGGAGCCGACCGTGGCCGTGGGGCGGATCACGTCGGCTCCTCCTGCGACTCCCCGCGCGGGGCGGTGAGGAACCCGGCGTACCAGTCGCCGCTGGCCTTGCGGGTGCGCCGCTGGGTGTCGTAGTCGACGCGCACGATCCCGAACCGCTGCGCATACCCGTGCGACCACTCGAAGTTGTCCAGCAGCGACCACACGAAGTAGCCGCGCAGGTCGACGCCCTCGGCGATCGCGTCCAGACACGCTCGCAGATGCGACTGCAGGTATGCCGTCCGGCCGGGATCGTCGATGGACCCGTCGGGGCCGACGACGTCCGGCCACGCCGAGCCGTTCTCGGTGACGACGAGCGGCATCGGGCCGTAGTCGCGGGTCAGCCTCGTGAGGGTCTTGGCCAGCCCGCTGGGGTCGATCTCCCAGCCCATGCCGGTGCGTGGGCGACTCCGGTCGACGATCCCGATCGCGGCCGAGCCGGGGTAGACGCCGGAGGTGACGACCAGCGGCGAGTAGTAGTTGACCCCGAGGAAGTCGATCGGCGCGCTGATGGCGTCCAGGTCGCCCGTCTGAACATAGCCGTAGTCGGTGACATGGGCCGTGTCGCTGAGCAGGTCCTCGGGGTAGCGCCCCCGCAGGATCGGGTCGAGGAAGATCCGGTTGGCAATGGCATCGGTGCGCCGAATCGCCTCGTCGTGCAGCGGCCGGTCGTCGGGTCCTTCGACATGGGTGAGGTTGAGGGTGATGCCGACCTCAGCGTGCGGCCGGGCTGCGCGCAGGGCATCGAGCGCCAGACCGTGACCGAGCATGAGGTGATGCGCTGCCGCCAGTGCCGCGGCGTGATCGGTGCGCCCGGGCGCGTGCAACCCCGAGGCATAGCCGAGGAATGAGCTGACCCAGGGTTCGTTGAGGGTGATCCAGTGCGAGATCCGGTCGCCGAAGGCGTCTGCTGTCACCACGGCATACTCGGCAAACCGGTATGCCGTGTCGCGCGCAGCCCAGCCACCCGCGTCTTCCAGGGACTGCGGCAGATCCCAGTGGTAGAGCGTCGCCCACGGGGTGATGCCGGCAGCGAGGAGTTCGTCGAGCAGCCGGTCGTAGAACGCGATACCGGCCGCGTTGGGTCGACCGCCAGGCGGCAGGATCCGCGGCCAGGCGATGGAGAAGCGGTAGCCGTCGACGCCGAGGTCACGCATGATCGCGACGTCCTCGGCATACCGGTGGTAGTGGTCGCACGCCTGCTCGCCGGTGTCGCCGTGCTCGATAGCGCCGGGGGTCGCGGTGAAGGTGTCCCAGATCGACGGGACCCGACCGTCGGCCGTGACCGCACCCTCGATCTGGTAGGCCGCGGTGGCCACGCCGAAGCGGAAGTCCCGGGGGAAGTCGGCGCGTGCAGGGGCGATCATGGCGTCTACCTTAGGTCGCCAGCCAGGCTGCCGTGGCGTGTGCCGCGGCGGTGCGGACGCTCTCCGGGGCCCGGCTTGCCGCGAGGGATTGGCTCGCCAGCCTGGCCAGCTCTGCGTCGGTGAAGGCGAGGTGGTCACGGGCCAACTCGTACTGCGCCACTAGGCGCGACCCGAACAACAGCGGGTCGTCCGCCCCCAACGCGATGGGTATGCCGTGCTCCGCCAGTGCGCGCAGCGGCACCTCCGACGGGTGGGCGAAGACGCCCATGGCGACGTTGCTGCCCGGGCACACCTCCAGCGCGACACCGGAGTGGGCGAGTTCCTCCATCACGCGCGGATCCTCGATGGCCCGCACGCCGTGACCGATCCGGTCGGGGCGCAGCGAACCGAGGGTCTGTTGGACGGCCGCGGGTCCGAGCAGCTCGCCGGCGTGGGGCACGGCCGCAAGGCCGGCCCGGTGGGCGATGGCGAAGGCGGGGGCGAAGTCCGTTGTGTCGCCGCGCCGCTCGTCGTTGGACAGGCCGAACCCCACGACCGACCCCGGGCCGTCACCGGCATACCTGGCCGCCACGCGTGCCAGCGCTCGGGCGTCGAGCGGATGGCGGATCCGCGAGGCGGCGACGACGATGCCGATCCCCGTGCCGGTGTCGCGGGAGGCCGCCGACGCCTCGTCGAGGATGATCTCCAGGGCCGGGGTGATCCCGCCGACCGGGCCGGCATACGAGGTCGGGTCGACCTGCAACTCCAGCCAGCGCGATCCTTCCGCGGCGTCGTCCTGGGCGGCCTCGCGGACGATGCGGCGTAAGGCAGCTTCGCCGCGGACGCAGGCGCGGGCCATGTCATAGAGCCGCTGGAAGCGGAACCAGCCCCGCTCGTCGGTAGCGTGCAACTGTGGCGGCCAGTGCGAGGTCAACGCCTCGGGCAGCCGCATGCGGTGTTCAGCGGCGAGTTCGGCGAGCGTGCTCAGCCGCATCGACCCGGTGAAGTGCAGGTGCAGATGTGCCTTGGGTAGCCGGTCGAGGGGCCGGGCGTTCGACCGGACCGGCGGCTCGGAAGAGCTCAGTCGAGATCGTCCTCGACGTCGATGATGTGCATCGCTGCCTCCTCGGCCGATGCGGCGCCGCCGTCGATGCCGACGTCCCCGGCATACACGTCGTTCTCGAAGGCTTGGTCGCCGTCCTCGCCGGCCGCGACCAGCCGGCCGCTGCGGCGCCGTCCTGCCTCCCCGACGAAGTCCTCGTCGGCGAAGATCGCGTCGGGGTCATCGCCCCCGATCCGCTCGCGACTGCGGGCCCGGTCGCCGGACTCGTCGTCGGGCGCACCGTATGCCGTGTAGGGGTCGGGTTCCTCCTGGAGGATCCGCTGGTCGATCGTCTCGTGCTTGCTCTGCTCGTAGGCCGTCGTGCCGTAGGCGTAGGCGCCGCGCGGCCGGTCGGGCGGAGAGTATCCCTCGTCGAGCACGTCGTCGACGCCCCGGTCGACCAGGGTGTCACCCGGCTGTAGCTGGGTCTCGTCGTCGACCGACCACACCTCCAGCTCGTCGCCAATGCTCTCTCTGTCGAAGGCAAGGTCGTCGGTGCTCATGTGGCAACTCTGCCACTTCCGCCCCAGGAGGTGAACAGCGTCGCTGCCGTCTGCGTGGGTGCCGAACCTCACGGACCCGGGCTGTTGACGGCGTCGCCGACCGGCTCCCCACCTGCGCGATCGCCGCGTCCGCGGGGAAGGGGTCAGGTCGTCTTGGCGCGCTTCTTGCTCCGCGGGCCTTTGCCGTTGTGGGCGCCTTTGCCGTTGGTGTCGTGGCCGTTGGCATCGGCCTGGTCCGCGTCGTCGGCGGCATCGGATTCGATGTGGTCCGCGATCTCGGGGTGCGTCCCGAGGCCCTCGGGCCCCTGCGCCGGAGGGTCGGCCGTGACCGTCTCAGCGTCGACGGCTGCTGACACGGGTGATGGGGCGCTCGGTGCCCCGGCCGCGTCGGCTGTTACGGCCACCGTGGCTGCCGCCGCTGCCGCGGCCGCAGCCGCGACGGTGGAATCGCTCGCCGCTAGCGACTCAGCGACTTCGCCATTCGACGAAGGATCGACCGTGGCCTCGCCATGGTCGCTGGAGCGCCCGCCCAGACCCAGCGGGTTCTGCTTCCAGAAGGTAGTCGTGAAGGGGTTTTTCGTCGTTACATCCCCGGAGTCGGTCACCGTGGGACCGACAGCGCCGGGGTCGGGCGGCACGTCACTGCCGGGCCCATTGAGGCGCTCATCGGCGGCGGCTTCCTCGGCCTGGGCCGCTTGTACCGTCGTGGGCACGAGCTCGGGAACGGACAAGGTCTCGGGGTTCTGCGGGCCGCCCCATACCGGAGCGGAGGGCTCTTCCTCGGGGGCTGCTTCGGTGACGGGCACGGCATACGGGTTGAGCGCGGCCCACTGGATGTAGGCCTCTTCGGCGACCGGGAGGGTGGGGAAGAGCATTTCGGTGCCGATGAGGTCGAGCAGCCCAGCCTTGTCGAGGGCGACGCGAAGATCGTTCTTCACGCGGGCCAGGCCCAGGCGCACCCCGCGCGCGGCGAGGTCCTTGTGCAGCTGGCGCAGCCCGTCGGCGGCCGTGATGTCGATCTCGACGTTGGCCTCGACGTTGAGCAGGAACCAGCGGGCGGGGGTGTCAGGGAAGGCCGCGTTCTCCTGCTCGATGACGGTGAGCGCGCGGCGCTGCAACTCGGCGGCGTTGGCGAAGAAGAGCGGGGCGTCGTAGCGGTAGACGATGAGGCCGGGCAGGGTCTCGGCGTTGGGGTAGTCCGACACGTCGTGCATACCGGCCAGGCCAGGAATGCGGCCCAAGACGCCGTCGTGGGGGCGGGCCAGGCGCTGGGCCATTTCCAGGACGCTGAGGGCGATGGCGATGCCGACGCCGGCGAGGATGCCGAAGAGGATGGTGCCGATGCACCCGGCGGCGGCGAGCATGAGCTCCCGGCGGCGGAACCTCGCCAGGCGCCGCATCTCCTTCCACGACACCAACTTGCTGGCCGCATAGAAGACGACCGCGCCCAGGGATGCCTGCGGCAGGTTGCGCACCAGCGGGCCGGCGATGAACAGCACGATGACGATGGCGACAGCCGCCACGAGCGAGTACATCTGAGTGCGGGCGCCGGCGGCGAGAGCCAACGCGGTGCGGGAGGCCGACGACGACACGGGGTAACCGCCCATCATGCCGACCGCGACATGGACGCCGCCGAGGGCGACCAGCTCCTGCTGGGCGTCGATGGCGTTGACCTTGGGGTCTTCGTCGGGGTCTGCGGGTGCAGGGAAGCCGCGGGCGATGAGGGTGTTGTCGCCATAGGCGACGATGGCCACGCCGATGCCGGCCACGAGCAGCGATTGGATCTCGTGCCAGGACACATCGGGGAAGGCGATCCCCGGAAGACCTTGTGGGACCTCGCCGACGACCTTGACACCTTGCGCCTGTAGGTCCATGAAGGTGCTGGCGATCGTCGCCGCCGCCACGGCGATGAGTGGGGCCGGCCAGCGGTGCTTGACGAGGTGGATGAGGACGAGCAGCGCGAGCGTGGAGGCGCCGACGATGAGCGTCGTGAGGTGGGTGTCCTTGACGACTTCGAGGAAAGAGCGGACTTGCTCGACGATGCTCTCGCCATGGACCTTGGTGCCCGTGACCTTGCCGAGCTGGCCGACGATCATGAGCACGGCGCCGCCGGCGAGGTAGCCGACGAGGAGCGGCTGACTCAACAACTCGGCGATGACGCCCAGCCGGAAGATTCGGGCGACAAAACACCACAGGGCGACGATGAGGCTGAGTGCGGCGGCAAGCTGCACGGCCTTGTCCTGATTGCCGGCCGCGAGCGGGGCGATGGCGGTGCCGGCCATCAGGGCGACGGTGGATTCCGGGCCCACCGAGAGCAGGCGGGACTTGCCCATCACGGCATACACGATGAGCGCCGGGAGGGCGGTCCAGAGGCCGACCACGGGTGGCACGTTGACGATGGCGCAGTAGGCCATCACCTGGGGGACCAGATAGGCGACGACCGCGATGCCGGCGAAGATGTCCGGGCGTAGCCAGTGCCGCCGGTAGTGCTCGATGGTCTGCAGGCCGGGCGTGGTGGCGACGTAGGCGTTGAAGAGGACGTTGTCCTTGGGCGGAGTCGTCTGGTACGCGATCGACGGACGTCGCTCCGGGGGGACCCCGACGGTGGGATGCGCCGGGGGAGGGGCGGCCTGCGGCTGTTGCTCAAGCCCAGGTTGGGTGGAGTCTTTGGACTTCCCCACGATTCGCCTCCGAGTCACCTGTCGTTCACCGGAATGTCACAACGACGGCCCAGGGTATCGCCTGGTCCACCGCCGGTTCTGCCAGGCGTCGATCGTTGCGGATTTGGCGCGCGCCGTCACCTCATGGCAAGCTCCGGTGAACATCTCGGTTTGATAACGGCAGTCTCTAGAGCAGGTGTGGAGGATCGTGGCTTCGCAATACGTCGGACGGCATCGGGCCGCCGGCGCCGGCTCACCCCGCTCCGTCGCATTGAGCGGGCGCATGGGAGTCAGCGCGGGTGCGACCCGCGCAGCCACACCCGGGCGCGCCTTGCGGCACGCCGGTGTGACGTTCGCCCTATCCGCCACGGCCGTTGCGGGATACGTCCTGAGCACCAGTGCCCCCGACCGGATCGCGCTGGCTGACAATGCCGTGAGCATGGACCTTGCTCGCGCCGCAACCACTCCTCGGGCGACGGCGACCACGGCCGATGCTCCGGTGCAGGTGGCCGTGTTGGACGGCGAGAAGGCCCAGGCCAATCGGGAGGCGAATGCCCGCGTCGTCGCCGTTCAGGTGGCCCAGGCGGCAGCGGCGGCTCAACTAGAGGCCGAGCGCAAGGCCGAGGCCGACCGAGCGGCCCGTGCTGCCGAGCGCGAGGCGCTGTTGGCCAATGCCAGAGCCAACCCCAAGGCAGTGGCCCAGGTCATGGTCGCCGAGCGGGGTTGGAACGATGCTCAGTTCCAGTGCCTGGTCCGGCTCTGGACCAAGGAGAGCAACTGGACCTACACGGCGACCAACCGGTCGTCGGGGGCCTACGGCATCCCGCAGTCGCTTCCGGGCAACAAGATGGCCTCGGTCGCCGCCGACTGGCGGACCAACCCCGTGACGCAGATCACGTGGGGCCTGAACTACATCCGGTCGGTCTACGGCACTCCGTGCAGCGCGTGGGGTCACTCGCAGCGCACCAACTGGTACTGAGCAACGCCATTGCTCGGGAGCGCACGCCGCCCCCGCATCCTAGAGCTTGCGCAGCCGCACCTTCTGCACCGAGTGGTCCTCACCCTTGACGATGACCAGCGTGGCCCGCTGCCGGGTCGGCAGGATGTTCTCCACCAAGTTGGGACCGTTGATGGTCTGCCAAATGGTCAAGGCGGTGGCCTCGGCCTCGGCATCGGACAACGCGGCATACCGGTGGAAGTAGGAATCCGGGTCGGCGAAGGCAGTCTCGCGCAGCTTGAGGAAGCGCTCGACGTACCACCGCTCGATGTGTGAGACCCGCGCGTCGACATAGACCGAGAAGTCGAAGTAGTCGCTGACCGCCATCCCCGTGCCGCCCATCGGGCGGATCGGCGGCGCCGCGAGGACGTTGAGCCCCTCGACAATGAGCACGTCCGGCTGGGCGACGACGATCCGCTCGCCCGGCACGATGTCGTAGTGCAGGTGCGAGTAGACCGGAGCGGACACCTCGGCCCGCCCACCCTTGACTTCGGCGAGGAAGCGCAACAGCGCCCGTCGGTCATAGGACTCGGGAAAACCCTTGCGGTGCAACATCCCTCGCCGCCGCAGCTCGGCATTGGGCAGCAAGAAACCGTCGGTCGTCACCAGGGACACCTTGGGGGTCGACGGCCAGCGCGAGAGTAGTTCACGCAGGATGCGCGAGGTGGTCGACTTACCGACGGCGACCGAGCCAGCGACGCCGATGACGAAGGGCGTGCGCTGCGGCCGCTCCAGGAGGAACTCGGTCGTCACCGCGTGCAGCCGCTCTGCCGCCTCGCAATAGAAGGTCAACAGGCGCGACAGCGGCAGATAGACCTCCTGCACCTCACGCTCGTCCAGCGGGTGTTCCAAGCCCCGCAGCCGGGTGAGATCGGCGTCGCTGAGGTCCAGCGGGTGGTTCTGATGCAGCCGCGCCCAGTGCTGGCGATCCAGCTCCACGAAGGGGCTGGGGAAGCCGTTGCCGTCGCGGCGTTGCGTCATGCCGGGGATTCTTCCGTATGCCGTCCGCCCACCGCGCGCACCGGGCCGCTCGCCCGCGCGGTCGGGGTTTGCGCCATGGGCAACTAGGCTGGGGACCATGTGTGGAATCGTGGGTTATGTCGGTCCAGCGGTGGACGAGACGGCACTGGACGTCGTCATGGAGGGGTTGGCTCGCCTTGAGTACCGGGGCTATGACTCGGCAGGCGTGGCCGTCATCGACGATGACGAGATCGCGATCCGCAAGCGCTCGGGCAAGCTGGCCAACCTGCGCAGCGAGATCTCGGCGCACCCGCTGCACGCCTCGAGCACGGCCATCGGGCACACCCGGTGGGCCACCCATGGCGGCCCGACCGACAACAACGCCCACCCGCATCTCGGCGGCCAAGATCGCAAACTGGCGCTGATCCACAACGGGATCATTGAGAACTTCCACCGGCTCAAGACCTCCCTGGTCGACGCCGGCCAGAGCTTCCTGTCCGAAACCGACACAGAGGTGGCGGCCCACCTCGTGGCGATGGCCTACGAGCGCACCGGCGACCTCACCGAAGCGATGCGCGAGGCCGTCGCGCAGCTCGAGGGCGCGTTCACCCTGTTGGCCATCCACGCCGACCAGCCCGGAGTCGTCGTCGGCGCCCGCCGCAACAGCCCGCTCGTCGTGGGCCTCGGTGAGGGAGCCAACTACCTCGGCTCGGACGTCGCGGCCTTCATCGGCCACACCCGCGAGGCGATGGAGATGGGGCAGGACGAGATCGTCACCATCACCCCTGACTCGGTGTCCGTTATTCGGTTCGACGGCACGCCGACCGAGGGCAAGCGCTACCACGTCGACTGGGATGCCGCCGCAGCCGAGAAGGGCGGCTACCCGAGCTTTATGGCAAAGGAGATCGACGAGCAGCCCCAGGCCATCGGCGACACCCTGCTCGGGCGCACCGACAGCGAGGGCCGCCTGGTCCTGGACGAGTTGCGCATTTCCGAGGACTCGCTACGCGAGGTCGACAAGATCGTCATCGTCGCCTGCGGCACCGCGTGGTACTCCGGCCTCACCGCGAAATACGCCATCGAGCACTGGACCCGCATCCCGTGCGAGGTCGAGCTGGCCCATGAGTTCCGCTACCGCGACCCGGTCGTCGACGAGCACACCCTGGTCATCTCGGTGAGCCAGTCCGGCGAGACCATGGACACCCTCATGGCGGTCAAGCACGCGCGCGAGCTTGGGGCGCTCACCATCTCGGTGTGCAACACACACGGGGCGACCATCCCGCGCGAGTCCGACGCGGTGCTCTACACCCATGCCGGACCGGAGATCGCCGTCGCCTCGACGAAGGCGTTCGTCGCGCAGATCACTGCGTGTTATCTGCTCGGGCTCTACCTCGCCCAGGTCCGTGGGGTTGCGACCGGCGAACGGGTGGCCGAGATCATGGCTGACCTTGCCGACATCCCCGCCAAGGTCCAGACCGTGCTCGATCGGATGGACCGGGTCCGCGAGATCGCCCGATTCATGGCCGACTCCCGCGCGGTGCTCTTCCTCGGGCGGCACGTGGGCTACCCCATCGCCTTAGAGGGCGCGCTCAAGCTCAAGGAGATCGCCTACATCCACGCCGAAGGTTTCGCGGCCGGCGAACTCAAGCACGGGCCGATCGCGCTCATCGAGCCCGGTCAGCCGGTGTTCGTCGTCGTGCCCGGCCCCGACACTCCGCATGATCTGCACTCGAAGGTGGTCTCCAACATCCAGGAGATCCGGGCCCGGGGCGCTCGCACCCTGGTCATCGCCGAGGACGGCGACGAGGCCGTGGTGCCGTTCGCCGACGAGGTCATCCGGGTGCCGGCCGCGCCGACGCTCCTCATGCCGCTCATCACGATCGTGCCGCTGCAGGTCTTCGCCCTCGAACTCGCGACCGCCAAGGGTCTGGACGTCGACCAGCCGCGCAACCTGGCCAAGTCCGTCACGGTCGAGTAGGCGCGATGATCGTCGGGGTCGGCATCGACGTCGTCGACATCGAACGCTTTGGCGCGACCCTGGATCGCACGCCGGCGTTGCGGCAACGGCTGTTCAGCCCGGCCGAGCAGCACCTGCCGTTGCGGTCGCTCGCGGCTCGCTTCGCAGCCAAGGAAGCACTAGCCAAGGCGCTGGGCGCTCCCGTCGGCTTGTCTTGGACCGATGTCACGGTCTTCCGGGCCGACGACGGACGCCCGCACCTACAGGTGCAGGGCACGGTCCAGGACGAGATCGCCCGCCTGGGTATCGGCCACCTGCACGTCTCGCTGTCCCACGACGCGGGGATCGCCTCCGCGGTCGTCGTCGCCGAGGGAGCGTCATGATCCGCGCGTATGCCGTGGCCGATGTCCGCGCCGTCGAGGACACCGCGATGGCGCAACTCCCCGAGGGTGAGCTCATGGCTCGTGCCGCTCGGGGCCTGGCCAAGGTGGTCCGCGCTCGGTTGAGGGAACGCGACGCGACGCGAGTGGTCGCGCTCGTGGGCGGCGGCAACAACGGCGCAGACGCCCTGTATGCCGTGGCTCGCCTCGCGCGCGGTGGCTTCCACGCCGCCGCGGTCCTCACTGGCGCGGGTCCCGTGCACGCCGGCGCGCGAGCCGACGCTGAGCGGTCGGGCGTGGTGCTGCTGGACGGCTCGCTCGTGTTTGACGGTGCGGGCGAATGGGCAGACGTCCTTGCGGAGGCCGAGGTCGTCGTCGACGGGATCACCGGCATTGGCGGGCGCCCAGGGCTACGCGAGGAGGCGCAGCGGTGGGTGGCGCAGATCCCCCAGGACGCCTATGTCGTCGCGGTCGACCTGCCCAGCGGCACCGACCCAGCGGGGCTGGTCGCCGCCGCCGAGGCCGTGACAGCGGATGAGACCGTCACTTTTGGTGCGCCTAAACCGGTGCACCTACTCCCCGCCACCGAGGCGACCTGTGGCCTGCTGACCGTCGTCGACATCGGCCTTGACTTCTCCGGATGCACGCCGCTGGTCGAGCGGCTCACCCACGACGACGTCCGGCCGCTGTGGCCGGTGCCGGGGCCGGGAGATCACAAGTACACCCGCGGGGTGCTCGGGATCGTGGCCGGCACCACGGCATACCCGGGGGCGGCCGTGCTCTCGGTGCTCGGTGCCCTCGGCACCGGGCCGGGGATGGTGCGCTACCACGGGCCCGCAGACGTGCGTGCCCTCGTGCTCGCCAGCGCCCCGGAGGTGGTGACGGCGTCGGGGCGGGTGCAGGCATGGGTGCTCGGATCGGGCGTCGATCCCGCGGACCCAGATGCCACCGAGACCCGCGAGCTCATCGAGCAGACGCTCGCGGCGGATGAGCCCGCCCTCATCGATGCCGGCGCCCTCACCCTCGTCGGCCCCCGCAGCGCCTTCACCGTGCTCACCCCGCACGCGGGGGAGTTGGCCGCGCTGCTCTCGCGGCTCACCGGGAGGGAGGTCACTCGTGGACAGGTCGAGTCGGCCCCGCTGATCTCGGCGCGTGCGGCTGCCGATGCGCTCGGCGCAGTCGTGGTGCTCAAAGGCGCGACCAGCCTCGTGGTAGCGCCCGATGCCTGGGGCCTGCCGGTCCGTAGCCAGGCCGACGCCCCGGCCTGGCTGGCGACCGCCGGTGCCGGAGACGTGCTCGGCGGCGTCATCGGCGCCCTGCTCGCGGCCGGACTCCCGCCCATGGACGCGGCCTCGCTCGGGGTTCTCGTCCACGGGGTGGCAGCCACCCGGGCCTCGGCCGGCGGGCCCCTGCGCGCCTCCGCCGTCGCAGCGGCGCTCCCCGCAACGATCGCCGGCTTGCTGCGTCGCTGAGAGGGCCGGTCGATGTCAGACTGGAGGACGATGACCGCCAGCCAGCCCTCGCCGTCCCCCGCCGCCGTGCAGGCCCGCCCGGGGAGTCCTGCGACGGCATACATCGACCTCGCGGCTGTGACGGCCAATGTGCGGGTGCTGCGCGAGCACGCCCCAGGAGCCCAGCTGCTGGCGGTGGTCAAGGCCGACGCCTACGGCCACGGGCTTGTGCCGGTGGCCCGAGCGGCCCTGGCAGGCGGTGCGACCTGGCTCGGCACAGCGCTGCTTGATGAGGCGATCGCGTTGCGCGACAGCGGGATTCACGCGCGCATCTTCACCTGGCTCAACGTCCCCGGGGCCGATTTTGCGGGGGCGATCCGACGGGACCTCGACCTCTCGGCCTCGGCGCCCTGGCAGTTGAACGAGATCGCCGCCGCTGCCCAGGCCCTCGGGTGCACCGCGCGGCTGCATCTCAAAGTCGACACCGGCCTCGGCCGCAACGGCGCCTTCGGGCCCGGCTTCACCGAAATCCTCACCAGCGCAAGGAAATTGGAGCGTCGGGGGATCGTCCGGATCGTCGGCGTCTGGTCGCATTTCGCGTATGCCGACCAGCCCGACCACCCGACGGTGCGCCACCAACAGGAGGTCTTCGAGGCGGCGGTCCGGGAGGCCGAGGCAGCGGGATGCGATCTCGAGGTCCGTCATCTGGCCAATTCCGCTGCGACCCTGACCAATCCGAGCGCCCACTATGACCTGGTGCGCCCTGGCCTGGCGATCTACGGGCTGTCGCCGGTGCCCGAGCTCGGTGATTCGACGGCATACGGACTCGTGCCGGCGATGACTCTCACGGCGCGGTTTGCTCTTGTGAAGGGGCTGCCGGCCGGTCAGGGCGTCAGCTACGCCCACCAGCACGTGACGGCCGCCGATACCCGAGTGGGGCTGATCCCGGTGGGCTATGCCGACGGCATACCGCGACATGCGTCTTCGCGCGGTCCGGTCGCGGTAGGCGGTCGGCGCTACCTTGTGGCGGGGCGGGTCTGCATGGACCAGATCCTCGTCGACCTTGGGGCCGATTCGCCGGCTCAGGCGGGCGACCAGGTCGTGCTCTTCGGGCCGGGAGCCGAGGGCGAACCCACCGCGCAGGACTGGGCGATTGCCGCCGACACCATCTCGTATGAGATCGTGACCCGGTTGGGCCCGCGAGTCGAGCGGGTGTATGTCGGGGGATCGGAGGAGCCATCGTGAGTCGAGGCCGCCCGAGTCTGCTCGGGATGGGTGTGAGTCTGGGTGCTGCGGGTGCTGCTGGTGCGCTCGGCGCCGCGGGGCTCATTGCCGACCGCATCCGGCGTCGTGAGGACGCCCAACTGCCGGAGTACTCCAGCCTCATCGAGCCCCACGACCAGGAGTTGGCGGTCGTCGCCGATGACGGGGTGACGCTCTTCGTCGGCATCGACGAACCCACCGGCGACACCCGCACAGAGGACGGTCGCCCCAAGCCGACCGTCATTCTCTCGCACGGGTATTGCCTCACCTCGGAGTGCTGGGTGCTGCAGCGCCGCGCGCTCAAGCGGGCCGGATATCGCGTGGTCGTGTGGGACCAGCGTGGCCACGGCCGTTCCGGCAAGGGCGCCACGGCCGGCTACCACATCGACCAGCTCGGCGAGGATCTGTATGCAGTGATCCAGGCGGTCGCGCCCACGGGAGACCTGGCGCTGGGCGGGCACTCCATGGGTGGCATGACGATCATGGCGATGGCCGCCGAGTACCCCGAGATCATCAAGGACCGCACCGTCGCCTTTGCCTGCATCGCCACCTCGCCAGGGTCGATCCCGCTGGCCAGCTCGTCGTTCGTCGCGGCATCGGGCAAGCAGCTGCTGGAGCGGCTCGGGCCGGGTGTGTTCTCCCAATTGCAGCGTCGTCCCGAGCTCTTGACCAACCTGCTCAAGGCCAACCGCGACCTGGAGGAGTTCCTCGTCGAGCGATACTCCTTCGCTTCGCCAGTGCCACGCAGCGTCGTCCGGCTCACCGCCAAGATGATCCTTGGCACCGACCTCGGTGTGATGAGCGACTTCGTCCCGACCTTCGACGCCTACGACAAGACCGCCGCGCTGCCCTACTTCGCGCACTGCGAGACCCTCGTCTTCAATGGCACCCAGGACGTCCTCACGCCGCCCGAGCACAGCGAGATCATCGTCCGAGCCATCGCGGGTTGCGAGCATGTCCTCATCCGCGACGCGGGCCACGTCATCATGCTCGAGCACCCCGACCTGCTCAACGAGCAGCTCTTGGCCCTGCTGGAGCGGGCGGCCAAGGCACGCGCCGAACACCTCGACCCGGCCGAGAAGCCGAGGGTCACCCTGGTCGTCACTCCGGTCACCAAGCGACGCCGGGTGCGCGAGGGCCTCACCGAACGGCGCAAGCGGGAGCATGCCAGCTGAGCTCGTCCTGCCGACCGCGCGCGACACTCAAGACTTCGGGGTGCGCCTCGCGGCGCTGCTGCGCGCCGGTGACCTGATCGTCCTCACCGGCGACCTCGGCGCGGGCAAGACGACCTTCACCCAAGGACTGGGGGAGGGTCTTGGGGTGCGTGGCCCGATCACGTCGCCGACCTTCGTCATCGCCCGGGTCCACCCGTCGCTGGTCGGTGGCCCCGACCTGGTGCACGTCGATGCCTATCGGCTCGGCGGGGCGCTAGAGCTCGATGACCTCGACCTCGATGCCGATCTCGACGCGGGCGTCGTCGTCGTCGAGTGGGGCGCCGGCCTGGCCGAACACCTCAGCGCCGACCGCCTGGAGATCACCCTCACCGGCGAGTCCACGCGGCTGGCCCGGGTTGTCGGGGTCGGTCCACGCTGGGCTGACTCCGCTGCCCAGCAGGCGCTGCGCGAGGTATGCCGTGTCCCTGGAGAGCCGGTCGCCTGATGTTGCTCCTCGCCCTTGACACGTCCACCACAGCCATCACCGCGGCGCTGCACGACGGCATACAGGTGCTGGCCGAGGCCACCACGCTCGATGCCCGCGCACACGGCGAACGCCTAGCGCCGGGGATTCGCGAGGTGCTGACCCGCGCCGGTGCCATGCCGCACGACCTCACCGACGTCGTCGTCGGGCTCGGTCCGGGCCCCTTCACCGGGCTGCGCGTGGGCATCGTCACCGCCCGCACCATCGCCCACGTCACCGGGGCAGCGCTACACGGCGTGTGCTCACTCGACGCCCTCGCGTATGCCGCCCGCGACCGGCTTCCGGTGGGTGTCGAGCTGGTGGTCGCTACCGATGCCCGCCGCAAGGAGGTCTACTGGGCCCGGTATGCCGTGCTCGGACTCTCTGGCTCCGAAGCGAGCGGCCGAACCGTCCAGGCCCGGACCGAGCCGGCCGTGACCCGCCCGGCCGACCTGCCCGACGACGTCCGAGAGCTATCAGCCGTGGGTCGTGGGCCGTGGCTCTACCCGCAGGCGCTGACCCACCCCCTATCTGGATCGCAGCCGATGGCCGCCGAGCAGGGCCTGCTCGACGTCTCGGCTGCGGCTCTGGCCGACCTCGCGGTGCAGCGGATGCGGGCCGGCACGCTGGTGAGCCGTCAGGAGCCGCTCTACCTGCGTCGACCCGACGCCGCGCCCCATGTCACCGCGAAGTCGGCCCTCGGATGAGCGCCGCGAGGACCGCCCCATCCAGCGCCACCGCGTCGGTCACGCTGCGCGAGGTCGCCTGGCCTGATCTCGTCGGACTGGCGCAACTGGAGCAGGAGCTGTTTGCGGCTGATGCCTGGACCGAGGCCACCTGGTGGGCCGAGCTCGCCCAGCGCCCACGCCGGGACTACCTCGTCGCCGTGGATGTCCAGGACAGCGACCGCATCGCCGGGTATGCCGGCCTCGACCACGGCGGCGGCACCGCCGACGTCATGACGATCGCCGTCTGCGCGGCATACCGGGGTCGTGGAGTCGGCGATGCGCTGCTGGGCGAACTCGTTCGACGGGCTGGCGCCCGCGGGGCCGAGGCACTGCTGCTGGAAGTGCGCGCCGACAACGCACCGGCGCGGGCCCTCTATGCGCGCCACGGATTCGAGGAGATCGCGGTGCGGCGACGCTACTACCAACCCGGCGATGTCGACGCCGTCGTCATGCGAAGGGTGCTGCCATGAGGACCGACGAGCCGTTGGTCCTCGGGATCGAGACCTCGTGCGACGAGACCGGGGTGGGGATCGTCCGCGGCCACACCCTGCTGGTCGATGCCGTCGCGAGCAGTGTCGACGAGCACGCGCGCTTCGGTGGCGTGGTGCCCGAGGTCGCCAGCCGCGCCCACCTGGAAGCCATGGTTCCGACCATCGAGCGCGCCTGTGCCCAGGCCGGGGTGCAGTTGCGGGATCTCGACGCCGTCGCGGTGACGGCCGGACCAGGCCTGGCCGGAGCCCTGCTGGTCGGGGTCGCGGCGGCCAAGGCGCTGGCCCTGGCCCTGGACAAACCGATCTACGGCATCAACCACCTGGCCGCGCATGTGGCGGTCGATGTCGTCGAACACGGCCCTCTCCCGGAGCCGACCATGGCCCTACTCGTCTCGGGAGGACACTCCAGCCTCTTGCTCGTGCCCGACGTCACGGGTGATGTGCGACCGCTCGGGGCGACGGTCGACGACGCCGCGGGGGAGGCCTTCGACAAGGTCGCCCGGGTGCTCGGACTGCCGTTCCCCGGTGGGCCGCACATCGACCGGGCGGCCCGGGATGGCAACCGGGTGGCCATCGACTTTCCGAGGGGCTTCACGACCGGGCGCGACCTGGCCCGGCACCGCTTCGACTTCTCGTTCTCGGGGCTCAAGACCGCGGTGTCACGCTGGGTGCAGATCCGGCAAGCGTCCGGGGAGGACGTGCCGGTGGCCGATGTCGCGGCGTCCTTCCAGGAGGCCGTCGTCGACGTCCTCACCCGCAAGGCCATCGCGGCCTGCCGCGAGCACGGGGTCGACGACCTGCTCATCGGGGGTGGGGTTGCGGCCAACTCCCGGCTGCGTGCCCTGGCGGCGGCCCGCTGCGAGTCGGCCGGGATCCGGCTGCGGGTGCCGCGGCCGGGACTGTGCACCGACAACGGCGCGATGGTCGCGGCCCTCGGGTCGCTCGCGGTGGCGAGGGGTCGCACGCCGTCTGAGCTGGACCTGCCGGCTGATTCCTCGATGCCGGTAACTCTGGTCCAGGCCTGAATCGTCGCGCGGTCAGCCGCAGCGCAGCAGCCCGTATGCCGCCTTGAGGGTCAGCACCCGGGTCGCCGCCGCCTCGACCTTCGCGGCGAAGGCCGGCTCGGCCTTGGCGCGATCGATCACCGCAGCCGCCATGACGGGAACCTGGGCGGGCACGGCCGTGAGGACGATGTCGCCACCCGCCGCGATGAATCGCGTGGCGCGCTCGGCGACCGGGATGGCGGCGACCGCCTTGGCGGCGCCGACGTCATCGGTGATCGTCACGCCCTGGTAACCCAACTGGGTGCGCAGCAGGCCGGTGATGATGGGCTCGGAGAACACTGCCTGGTTGGCGGCATCGAGCTTGGGGTAGCGACCCGAGGAGATCATGACCATGCCCACGTCGTGGGCAATGGCCCGCTGGAAGGGCATGAGATACGAGTCGGTGGCGGACGAGGTCGGGTCGGTGATTCCGGCCGCCGTCGAGTCGGTGTTGCCGCTTATCCGCCCGAGTCCGGGGAAGTGCTTGGCGGTCGCGACGACGCCCGTCGACTGCAGGCCGTCGATCACCGTTGCCACGTCGTCGGCGACGGCGGTTGGGTCGCTGCCGAACTGCCGCGAGTACTTCCCGATCGGCCCGTTCTGCCCGGCGAAGTCGGTGGCGACCGTGTCTGCAACTGGCGCCAGGTCGACATTGACCCCTGCGGCCGTCAGCTCACGGGCCAGGCCCTGCGCCTGTTTGCGCAGGCTGGCCGGGTCGAGGGTGCCCTGCCGCAGCGCGCTGGGCAGTGTGGAGAAGCCGGTGCCGTTGAGCTGCTGGACGGCGCCGCCTTCCTGATCTGCTGCGACGAACAGATCCGGTCCGGGGGACGTGGCTTGGAGCTGGTCGGCCGTCGCCTTGACCGCCACCGCACCGTTCCACCCCCCGAGGAAGACGACCGAGCCGACCTGGTGGGTGCGTAGCGCCGTCGTCACCTGGGCAGCCGCTGACCCCGGTTGGACCCCGACCATGAGTAGTTGGCCGACCCGTGCCGCGGGCGACAACTGCGCGACTATCGTCGCGGCACAGGTTGCCGCAGCACTCCCTGGCGCAGTCCGGCCCGCCATTGGGGTTGCGCCAGGCGTCGCTCCGGGGGTCGCTCCGGGGGTCGTCGAGGCAGCTGCAGCCGTCGTGGCACCCGATGATCCCGCCTGGCCCGACTGAGTCGGGTGACCCGATGGAGCTGGCGGGACGGCCGGCGGGATGGGGGTGGGTTCGTCCGAGCATCCGGCTGCGGTGAGGACAGCAACAAGCCCGGCGGCGAGTGCCAGTGCGCGGGAGGTGCGACCGGAGGAGCGGGACGGCATACCGGCGACCGTAGTGCACGTCACCGGCCGCGCGGCAGGAGAGCCGACCGAACCGGTGCGCCGCGCGCGATACGCTCGCGAGCATGGGTCGCGTTCTCGTCCTCGGATCTCTCAACGTCGATCTGGTCACCCCGGTGGAGCGCATCCCAGGGCCTGGCGAGACCGTGCTCGCGACCGGGCCGGTGCTGCGGTATGCCGGGGGGAAGGGCGGCAACCAGGCGGTCGCCGCCGCTGAGGCCGGGGCGTCGGTCGTCATGATCGGGGCGGTCGGTGACGACGAGCCGGGCCGGGCCTATTCGGTGCGCCTGTCCAGCCGGGGCGCCTACCCGCGCCTGGCGGTCAAGCATGGCCACTGGACCGGCATGGCCCAGGTCACCCTGGCCGACAACGGCGACAACACCATCGTCGTGCTTCCCGGCGCCAACGAGCTGGCGCGCGCCGACGTCAACGACATCACAGCAGCCGACGTGCTGCTGTGCTCGCTGGAGATCCCGGTCCCCGTCGTCGTCGACGCCGTCCGCGTCGCGGTCGCTGCAGGCGCGCGGGTGGTCATCAACGCCGCCCCGTATGCCGTGCTGCCGCCCGACGTGCTCGCGGCGGCCGACCCCCTCATCGTCAACGAGCACGAGGCGATGGCGCTCGCGGATTCTGGGCTGCTGCCCGGGTCGCTGGTCGTGACCTTCGGCGCCGCCGGGGCGCAGTGGGACGACCTGCGAGTGGACGGCATACCGGTCGATCCGGCGGACGTCGTCGACACGACGGGGGCGGGCGACGCGTTCTGCGGAGCGCTCGCTGCTTCCTTGTGCCGCGGGGACGCGCGGGACCTGGCGATGCGCTGGGCGGTCCACGCCGGCGCCGCAGCCGTGCAACACCGCGGCGCCCAAACCGACCCGTCCTTCTGACTGCTCGCCATCCGACCGGCTCGTCGACGGTCAGCCGAATCCCACGGGAGAGTCCAGGAAGTCCGGCCGCTCCCCAACGTAGGTAGCGTTCATGTGCTGATCAAGCATCGGGTCGATCCGCCGCGCGGTGGCCGACAGCCACGCTCGGATCGAGGCCCGAGAATCCGCGTATTGGAGTTCGCTGAGCAACGCCTGGGTGAAGTAGCCTCCTTCGGGCGTTTCGCGGGACCTCTCGTCCGCAGCGCAGGACGCGACATGGACCAGCCTGGCTGCGGCTACGTCCCAACGCTCGGTCGATAGCGGGAAGGCGAGATCTGCCGTTGCAATGGTGCGTAGTGCTGCCCTGATCTGATCAGCGTCAGGCGGCTGAGCCGGCAGGTGTGCCGCTGGGGCCCGGGTCGGCACACCAAGGCCGCTTTCGACGGGTGTCGGCCCCTCGTGCTCGTTGCGATCGGGCCAGAGCCTTTCGAGGGCCCCCTGGGAGTGGCACGCGTCCACGATGGCGAGAACCTCTAGGTCCGGTCTGGTTCGCCACAATCGCCCGAACATCCCGTTGAGGATGGGGCCGTCGTTCGCGACCACCGCTTGATCGAAACTCACCAGCTCGCCATGGGCGTCCGTCACAGGGAACGCGACGCCGTGCCCCGAGAAGGTCACCAACAGCCGACCCCCGCTGCACAGGTCTGACATGGCCGAAACGAGAACCTGCTCGATGCCGGCTGCGTCGGCATTCGGCACCGGGTCGTATCGGCGGTGTGTGCCGAGCGCCATGCGCCAGCGTTCTGCGTCGCGGACGGCGCCAGGAAGGTGACGAAGGAGTCCCCACGCCGGCCGCGGGATCGCGATGACGACGGCCACGAAGTCCGCGTCGCCGGTCGGGGTCATTTCGGGGTCGACGGAGCCGTAGACGAGCCTGGGGAAGTTGAGGACGTGGCGGCTGCAGGCGTCGTGGGCGAACTGGTCGGCGGTGCGCCGTGACTGCTGATCGCCACTTGGCAGCTCGACGCGAGAGCCATGAGCAAGATGGCGATCCCGGCCGTGATGACCGCGATACTCCCTCGCATCAGGGTGAGCCGACCAAGGATCTTGTCGGCGTTCTCGATGGCGGCCGCAGCGACGGTGACCGGGTCAGAACCGTCGCGCTCGGTCGGACCGAGGGGGACCCGCAGGGTGAGTCGACCGCGGGTCTCCAAAGCGCCGAGCCACGCGCCGACGAGCAGGATGACGCAGGCGATCGCGGCACACAGCATCACGAGCAACACGAAGCCCTGGTCGGCCACGGTGTCCAGGACGTGGCCATCCTTGACGGTGGCCGGGGTCATGGTGACCGTCGGCCAACGCTTCCAGAACTCGTTGAGCACAATGATGCTGAGCAGGAACACGGCGCCACCAGACCACCAGGCAAAGACCCCGTCGTACTGGCCCGGGGAGATCTCGATGGCTTGGTCCGGGCCATCGATCGCCTTGGCGCCCCCGGGCGCGGCGACCTCCTGTGGCGCGACGGTTACCTGGTCATCGAGTTCGGGGTTGTCGATGTGCGCCCGGTAGACCTTGCCATGGTCAGCCAAGTAGAGAACCCCCGTGACCGGAGTCTCGCCCGTCGGCTTGTCGATGGTGAATAGCCGCAGTTCCCGAGAGCCCATCTCTCCGAAAATCGAGCCTGTCTCGGAGTGGCCCGCCGGCAGATTCGCCCAGGAGACAATGAACTCCACGGGTTGGCCGACCTTGACTGCCGCGATGTCTCCGGTGAGCCCGTCAATCTTGAGGTGCAGGGTGGGCTCAGGCGGCTTGGCCGGACCCGCCTGGGCATCGGCCGGGGTTGCTCGAGGGGGTGGGGTCGCGTTCGGATCGGTTGGCACGGCACACTCCCGTCTGCTGAGATGCAATGACGGCAGGATCCGCCGTTGGCGCACCGGTTGTCTGGCGAATCCGGAAATTCAGTCCAGCGCGATGGCCGTCGCGATTCCCCCGACAGTTGTGAGCAGCAGGGTCGCCTCGCCCGATCCCGACAGCTTGCCGACCTCCTGACGGAACCGATCCGGGTCGAGCGACGCACCCCGCTTCTTCAGAGTCAGAGCGCCGACGCCGCGCCCTCGCAGCCAGGCCCGCACCACCTTGGGTCGAGCGGGCATCGCATCGAGGATGGCATACCGACGGGCCCAGGGCAGGTCGACCGAGGTGTCGCCTGTGCTCAGTCCGACGCCGGGCGCGAGTTCCCGCCCGACGAGAGCACCCGTCAACCCAGCCCGAACGACCGCCTTGTCGGCTTCCCACAGCCACGCGCCCAACTCCGCCGAACCCCCCAAGACCGGGAGGTTCGCCGCATCCCCAGCAACCGAGTCAGCCTCGGTGACGACCACCTCCGACCCCCCGCCGCGGCCGTCGGGACGGCATACCGCTGCCGTGCGCCCCGCGGCGGAAGCGAGCGGCCCCCACCAGATCGCGCATTCCAGCACCTCACCGAGCCACGAGCTCCACTGCGCTTCGGCGCCTGCGGGGATGCGCCCGTGCGGGAAGGACGGTGACAACTTCGCGCCCGTCGCGGGCACCTGCTCGGCCCACCGGCATACCTGCTCCCACGACGGCTCGATCTCCTCCAGTGCGAACACCCGCCGCGAGCGCCCCCGCGAGTCCGCGACCCCGCGCACCCGCCGTCCCGGATCGACCCACACCCCGACACCCCCGGTATGCCGTCCGGTCGCCTCCCCGGGCAGCGGCACCTCCTGGGCGCGACCCGTCACGACGCGGGCGTCGTCCCATGGCGAGAGGTTGGCGCGGGCGAAGGCGGCCGTCACCGGGTCGGCCTCGACCCCCAACACCGCAAGCCCGGCCGCCGCGAGGGACCTGGCATCCGAACCGATCCCGCAGCCGAGGTCGGCCACCCACCCCACGTCCGCCGCGATGAACCGCGCGGTATGCCGTGCGGCGAGTTCCGGCCTGGTGGCCTGTTCGAGCCCGTCGGGGGTGAAGAACATCCGGTCAGCCGACGCACCGAACTTGGCGCGCCCGCGTCGCCGAGCCGCCACGACGGCAAGCACGGCGGCGACCTGCTCTGGGTCGTGGCCTGCCGCGCGCAGCCGGGTCTGCAGCGCCAGTTCCTCGGCTGGGGGAGACGCCATTGCCTGGGCCAGCAGCGGTGCGGCGTCAGAGGAGGTGACCCACGCGGCGGTCTCAGGAGTCATCGGTTCGCAGCCCTCCGACTGGTCATGGCGCCAGCGTAAAGGTCGTGCCGGGCGAGTCTTCTGCCCCGGGCACCACTCGGACTGGCACTCGACTTGACCGAGTGCTAACGACATACCTAGATTGGCGTTAGCACTCTCCCCGTGAGAGTGCTGACGCTCGGTCGGCGTCGACCCCCGCGACGGCGAGGTCGGCCAGGGCGACCACATCGTTGACGATTCCCTGTGCGGCCATGCCGGCCGACAGGACCCACGAAGGGAAGGGACACCGAAGTGTCGGTTTCCATCAAGCCGCTCGAAGACCGCATCCTGGTCAAGTCGCTCGAGGCCGAGACCACCACCGCCTCTGGCCTGGTCATCCCGGACACCGCCAAGGAGAAGCCCCAGGAGGGCGAGGTCCTCGCCGTCGGTCCGGGCCGCATCGACGACAAGGGCAACCGCGTGCCGGTTGACGTCCAGGTCGGCGACCGCGTCATCTACAGCAAGTACGGCGGCACCGAGATCAAGCACCGCGGCCAGGAATACCTCATCCTCTCGGCGCGGGACGTCCTCGCCGTCATCGGCTGAGGTAGGCGATCGTGGCAAAGACGCTGGAGTTCGACGACGCAGCACGCAAGTCCCTGGAGCGAGGTGTCGACGCCCTGGCCAATGCGGTCAAGGTGACCCTCGGCCCCAAGGGCCGCAACGTCGTCATCGACAAGAAGTGGGGCGCTCCGACGATCACCAACGATGGCGTGACCATCGCGCGGGAGATCGAGCTGGAGGACCCCTACGAAAACCTCGGCGCGCAGCTGGCCAAGGAGGTCGCGACCAAGACCAACGACATCGCTGGTGACGGCACGACCACCGCCACGGTGCTCGCCCAGGCCATGGTCAAGGAAGGCCTGCGCAACGTCGCCGCGGGCGCTGCTCCGGCTGCCCTCAAGCGCGGCATGGACCAGGCCGTCGAGGCGCTCAACGACCGGCTGCTGGCCAACGCCCGCGAGGTCGAGGGCACCGACGAGATCGGTCAGGTCGCCTCGCTCTCGGCCCAGGACACGGTGATCGGCCAGACCATCGCCGAGGCCTTCGACAAGGTCGGCAAGGACGGGGTCATCTCGGTCGAGGAGTCCTCGACGACGGCGACCGAGCTGGAGTTCACCGAGGGTATGCAGTTCGATAAGGGCTACATCTCGGCTTACTTCGTCACCGACGCCGAGCGGATGGAGGCCGTCCTCGAGGACGCCTACATCCTGATCAACCAGGGCAAGATCTCCTCGATCCAGGACCTGCTCCCGGTGCTCGAGAAGGTCGTCCAGTCCGGCAAGCCGCTGGTCATCGTCGCCGAGGATGTCGACGGCGAGGCTCTCTCGACGCTCGTCGTCAACAAGATCCGGGGCACCTTCACGGTGGCCGCGGTCAAGGCTCCGGGCTTCGGTGACCGCCGCAAGGCGATGCTCCAGGACCTGGCGATCCTCACGGGCGGTCAGGTCATCACCGAAGAGGTCGGCCTCAAGCTCGACCAGGTCGGTCTCGACTCGATGGGCCAGGCCCGTCGCATCGTCATCACCAAGGACACCACGACCGTCATCGACGGCCAGGGTGACAAGGACGACGTCGACGCCAGGGTCCACCAGATCAAGGCCGAGATCGAGCGCACCGACTCCGATTGGGACCGCGAGAAGCTGCAGGAGCGCCTGGCCAAGCTGGCCGGCGGCGTCTGCGTCATCAAGGTCGGCGCCCACACCGAGGTCGAGCTCAAGGAGAAGAAGCACCGCATCGAGGACGCCATCTCGGCGACCCGCGCGGCCATCGAGGAGGGCATCGTCGCCGGTGGCGGCACAGCCCTCATCCACGCGGCCACGGCCATCGACGAGCTGACCCTCTCCGGTGACGAAGCCACGGGTGCCGCCATCGTGCGCAAGGCCGCGGCGGAGCCGCTGCGGTGGATCGCCGAGAACGCCGGCCACCAGGGCTACGTCGTGACGACCAAGGTCGCCGAGCTCCCGCTCGGGCACGGTCTCGACGCGGCCACCGGCGAATACGTCGACCTGGCCAAGGCCGGCGTCATCGACCCGGTGAAGGTGACGCGGTCAGCCCTGCGCAACGCGGCGTCGATCGCCTCGATGATCCTCACCACCGACACGCTCGTGGTGGAGAAGAAGGAAGAGGAGCCCGCCCCCGCGGCCGGTCACGGCCACGGTCACGGCCACTGAGTCACCCAGCACGACCAGACAGGTATGCCGTGTGTCCCCCGAGGGCACACGGCATACCTGTCTGTGCAGCCGGATCGCGCAGGTCCTAGGCGGACAGCGGGACCCGAGTCGAAGCCGCGGCCACGCGCTCTTCCTCGGTCATCCCGCCCCAGATTCCGTAGGGCTCGCGCGCGGCCAGGGCGTGGCTGCGGCATTGCGCCAGCACCGGGCACCCGCCGCACACCCGCTTGGCAGCGGTCGCGCGTTGGATGCGGGCGGCGCCCCGTTCGCCTTCCGGGTGGAAGAACGCATCGGGACTGAGCCGGCGACAGGCACCGGATTCCTGCCACGACCATTGGTGCGCTATCGGTCCGGGCAGGCGGGAGATCTCTGCCATCTCTTCCCCTCTGAGAAAGCGGAACGCGTGGGTCATCACCACCGATGAGGTAGCTGATGTGAACGCTATGTCGATCGGTGGCGACAGTGGGACTGCCCTCGCCCAAGGCTTGGTAAAGAATGGGTAAGGCGGGCTGTCCACAAACTCCCCCAGCGGTTGGAGTGACGGCCTACACTCGCAGCAGGGATTGGACGCCTCTCAGGTGACGGCCATACGGGGGACCAGCGCAGTGGGCATCTGGCAACACGCATCGCACCCGCCACCGGGTGCCGCGCAGCCTGCGCCGCTGCCCTCGGTAACGAATGAGTCCGCCGCCACGATGGTGCCGTTAGACACGCAGACCTTGCGTGAGCTCGTCATCGCGGCTCGTTCGCCGAACGGACCCGCCATCGACGCGCTGTTGGCCCGAGTCAGGGTTCTCGCCTTGCGCTACGCCCGCGCCCGGTTGGGTCGCTTCGGCGTCGAGGACGTGGCCCAGGATGTTGCGCAGGAGGTGTGCCTGGCCGTGTATTCCGCTCTCGCGACCTATGACGACCGCGGCCTGCCCTTCGAAGCGTTCGTGTACTCGATCACGGCCCGCAAGGTGGCCGATGCACAGCGCGCTCTCATGCGGTCACCGGCTCCGGTCGCCGAGATCCCCGAGAGCGCCGACCCCGGCCGCACGCCTGAAGAGCTGGCAATGCTCAGTGACGATGTATCACGCACTTTCGCACTGCTCGATCGGCTCCCGACCAACCAACGCGAGATCCTTCTGCTTCGGGTGGCCATGGGCTTGGGGACCGAGGAGACGGCCGCTGCGCTGGAGAAGACTCCGGGTGCGGTGCGGGTGGCGCAGCATCGCGCTCTCACGAGCCTGCGCGCCCTGCTGTCCGGCTCAGACGGGGGGCACTCGTGAGCATCCCCGTGCGCGTCGACCTGCTGGGCTCTGACGACGAGATGCTGTCCCTGGTGGGAATGCGCGCCTATACCGGTGACGATGCCGTGGGCGCGCTGCTCGCCGCGGTCGCGGCTGCGGTGGATCGGCCGCTCCAGCCGGTGCTGCCCGTCCGGCGGCGTCGGCGGAGAATCGGCTTCGGGGTCTTTGCGACCGCGGCCTTCCTCGCCTCCGGCAGCGGGATGGCGGCAGCGGTCTCCGACGGCCTGCCCAGCGTCGAGGACTCGATCGTCGCGCTTCGCAGTGACCGCGGGGACGCACCGGGCGCCCCTGCGGCCGGTTCCGAGGTGCAGCGCCAGCCGGGGCTGGAGACCTTCGCCCGGTTGGGCAACCCGGTCGGTGCAGTCACCGTGGTCGACCTGGTCAGCGGTCCAGCCACGGCACCCTGGCTGGACACGACGTCATCGGATGCCCGCGCGGGCGACAGCTCTGGTATGCCGTCCGCCGCGGGAGTCCCCGCCGGGTCGCCCACGGCGCTGGAGTCACTGCGGCTGCCACCCAGCGACCCCACCCTGGCCGACCAGGGCGCTGGTCGTGGGTCCGGGGGCTCCGCCGTCGTCGCGGGCGGCGGGGGCGGCGGGGGAGCCAATCCAGCGACCGGAGGGTCCGGGAGCGGCGCAGCCACCGGGAGCGGCACAGGAACCGGGAGTAACCCTGGGATGGTGAGCGGTGGCGGGACCGTGACCACCAGCGGGAATGGGACCGCCGGGCCCGGCAACGCCGGAAACGGCACCGGGGCCGCGAACCCCGGCACCGGCAATGCGAACGCTGGCGGCGCCAACGCCAACGCCAACGCGAACGCCGGCGGCGCCAACGCCAACGGGAACGCCGGCACCGGCAATGCGAACGCCGGCAACGGCACCGGCAACGCCGGGGGCGGGAACGCCCCAGCGGCAACCAGCGCCCCGGGCTCGGCCAACCGAGCCACTGCCGCACCCGCAGCCACTCCCTCGGCGCCGGTCGGCGCCACCGGGAAGGGCGGATCGCCTCGGTAGAATCCGGGAATGACCCCCGAGAGCATCCGAGAGAGCGGGGACACCCCTTTCGCTCCCCTTGGCCTGACCTATGACGACGTCCTGCTCTTGCCCGGAGAAACCGACGTCATCCCCAGCGAGGTCGACACCACGACCCGGCTGACCCGGGAGATCTCGATTCGCATCCCCCTTGTCTCTGCGGCGATGGACACCGTCACCGAGTCGCGGATGGCCATCAACATGGCCCGCCAGGGCGGCCTGGGCGTGCTGCACCGCAACCTGTCGATCGCCGATCAGGCCTACCAGGTCGACGTCGTCAAGCGCACCCAGACCGGGATGATCAGCAACCCCATCACCATCGGCCCGGATGCCACCCTCGAGGACCTCGACAGCGTCTGCGGGCAATACCGCGTGTCCGGCCTACCTGTCGTCGATCCCGGTCACCACCTGTTGGGCATCATCACCAACCGCGACCTGCGTTTCACCCCGGTCGCCGAGTGGGCGACGACCCTCGTGCGCGAGGTCATGACGCCGATGCCGCTCATCACCGCGCCCGAGGGCATCTCACGCGAGGACGCCACCCTGCTGCTGCGCCAGCACAAGCGCGAACGGCTGCCGCTCGTCGACGGCGAGGGTCGCCTGGCCGGTCTCATCACGGTCAAGGACTTCGTCAAGTCCGAGCAATATCCCCAGGCGAGCAAGGACGCCCAAGGCCGCCTGCTCGTCGCCGCCGCCATCGGCTATTTCGGCGATGCCTGGGAGCGAGCCACGACGCTCGTCGAGGCCGGCGTCGACATCCTCGTGCCCGATGTCGCCAACGGTCACGCCCGGCTCATGCTCGAAATGATCGCCAAGCTCAAGTCCGACCCGGCGACCCGGCACGTCCAGGTCATCGGCGGCAATGTCGCCACGCGAGCGGGTGCTCAGGCGCTCGTCGATGCCGGCGCAGACGCGGTGAAGGTGGGCGTCGGACCCGGCTCGATCTGCACGACGCGGGTCGTCGCGGGGGTCGGCGTGCCCCAGATCACCGCGGTCCACGAGGCGTCTCGGGCGTGCGCCCCGGCCGGAGTCCCGGTCATCGCCGACGGCGGCGTCCAATACTCGGGCGACCTGGCCAAAGCGCTCGTCGCCGGAGCCGACACGATCATGGTCGGCTCGCTGCTGGCCGGCTGCGAAGAGAGTCCCGGCGAGCTCGTCTTCGTCAACGGCAAGCAGTTCAAGACCTACCGCGGCATGGGGTCGATGGGCGCGATGGCCTCCCGCGGCAAGAAGTCCTTCTCCAAGGACCGCTACTTCCAGGCCGACGTCGACACCGACGACAAGATTGTCCCTGAAGGCATCGAGGGGCGGGTGGCCTACCGCGGTCCGCTCAAGGCCGTCGTTCACCAGTTGGTCGGCGGGCTGCACCAGTCGATGTTCTACGTCGGGGCGCGCACGATTCCCGAGCTCAAGGAGCGCGGACGATTCGTCCGCATCACCTCCGCCGGGCTCAAGGAGAGCCACCCGCACGACGTGCAGGGAATCGTCGAGGCACCCAACTACGTCACCCGCTGACAGACGTCGTATGCCGTGCGGCGGGTAGGGTTTCGGACGTGACCGAGATCGAGATCGGCCGCGGCAAACGCGGTCGCCGGGCCT
>Ga0208564_1000479_pt1 | contig 36501 bp, 30 predicted proteins | sample AD_UKC073_MetaG_FD_184439 | JGI IMG/M metagenome (GOLD analysis project Ga0208564, IMG submission 184439) | Active sludge microbial communities of municipal wastewater-treating anaerobic digesters from USA - AD_UKC073_MetaG (SPAdes) (version 2) | ecosystem: Engineered > Bioreactor > Anaerobic >... | reverse complement strand
TCCTCGAAGCGCACGCGCACTTCCTCAGCCTTGACCTCGACCTCGGGCTTCCAGAAGGCCACGCCCATGATCGGGTTGACGATGCGGATGCCGCTGGACAGCTCTTCCAGGTCCTTCGCCTCGTGGGTCGCGCCCAGCATGTTGGAATCGGTCGAATAGGCCTTTTCTGCCGACATCTTGTAGTCAAAACCGGCCTTCTGCATGAATTCCGACATTTCCTTGCGGCCGCCCAGCTCGTCGATGAAGCGCTGGTCGAGCCAGGGCTTGTAGATTTTCAGTGCCGGGTTGGCCAACAGGCCGTAGCGGTAGAAGCGTTCGATGTCATTTCCCTTGTACGTGCTGCCATCGCCCCAGATATTGACGTCATCTTCCTTCATCGCGTTCACCAGCATGGTGCCGGTGACGGCCCGCCCGAGCGGCGTGGTGTTGTAGTAGGTGGCGCCGGCGGTCTGGATGTGGAAGGCGCCGCACTGCAGGGCGGCGATGCCTTCGTTGGCCAGTTGGGTGCGACAGTCCACCAGGCGCGCCTTTTCGGCGCCGTAGTCCATGGCCTTGCGCGGGATGGCGTCGTAGTCCGACTCGTCGGGCTGGCCCAGGTTGGCGGTGTAGGCGTAGGGAATGGCGCCCTTCTGGCGCATCCACAGCAGGGCGGCGCTGGTGTCCAGGCCGCCCGAGAAGGCGATGCCGACTTTCTGGCCGGCGGGAAGCGATTGCAGGATGGTGTGGGACATGGCGTGAAGCGGCGGGCAGGCGCCCGCGCGGCGGCTGCGGGTTGGGAAAGCCTGCGATTGTCCCGCCTTTTTGCCGCGCGCCGCGAGCTGCCCCCGCGCGCGGTGCGCCGCAGCCGGTCAAATTGGGTGTTGGCGCACGTCCAGCAAGCGCCAGCAGCTATCTATTCAGGAGTCTTTGGCGGCGCCCATCAGGCCCCCAGGCGCTGCCGCAGCGCGATCACCTCTTCCATCAGGTCGGCCGTCAGCGCGGCCAGCTGGGGGTCGGCATCGAACACCCGCTCCAGCTGGGCGATGCGGCGCGCGCGGCGCAGGCTGAGGCTGGCAAAGCGCCATTCGGTGGCCACGCCGCCGTGCAGCGGCTGCAGCACGCCGGCCTCGACGCGGGCGAGCACCCATTCGGGGCTCATGGCGCAGGCGCGCGCCAGGCCGTGCAGGTCGAGCGCGGCGTCGTCCAGCAGCTCGACCAGATCGGCGGGAAGGGTGACGGGGCGTGAAGCCATGACGGAAGTTCTCCTGCGGGGTCAGGCACGGCGCGGATCAAAGCCGGGATAGGCGGCGGCCAGCTGGGCCCAGGCCGCTTTCTGGGCCTCGGTGACGGCGCCGGGCACGGCGATGTCGAGCTCCAGAAACAGATCGCCCCGGGCGCTGGCCGAGGGGATGCCGCGCCCCTTCAGGCGCAGCTTGCGGCCGCTGCCGGAGCCGGCGGGCACGGCGACTTCCACCGTCTTGCCGTCGGGCGTGGCGACCTGCACCGCGCCGCCCAGCGCGGCTTCCCAGGGCGTCACGCGCAGCCGCTGGGTGACGTCCCGGCCGTCGATGCGCCAGCGCGCGTCGGGGCGGAACTGCACCTCCAGGAACAGATCGCCCGCCGGACCGCCGTGGTTGCCCGGGCTGCCCTGGCCGGCCAGCCGGATCAGCTGACCGGCTTTGACGCCCTGCGGAATGCGCACCTGCAAGGTGCGCTCCCGCGGCAGCACCTGGCCCTGCGCATCGACCTGGACGCCGTGCAGGCTGAGCGCGCGCTCGGCGCCTCGGTAGGCGTCGATCAGCTCCAGCTCGATGCGCGCGTGGTGGTCCTGGCCGCGCATCGGTGTTGGCGCAGCGCCGCCGGCGCGCGCGCCGCGGGCGCCGGCGCGGGCACGGCCGAACATCTGCTCGAAGAATTCGCTGAAATCGCCCTCGCCCCCTGGGCCAAAGTCCGCGCCGCCGCCGTCGGAAAACTCATAGCCGGTGTTCCAGCCCGGCGGCGGACGCACGTCGTCGCCCGAGCGCGCGCCGGCCGCCCAGGCCTGCGCGCCAACGCTGTCGTAGGCGGCGCGCTTTTCCGGGTCGGACAGCACGGTGTTGGCCTCGTTGAGCTCGGCCATGCGCTGGGCGGCGTCGGCCTCCTTGCTGACGTCGGGGTGGTACTTGCGCGCCAGCTTGCGGTAGGCCTTCTTGATGTCGTCCTGGCTGGCGCCCTTGGCCACGCCGAGGATCTGGTAGTAGTCCTTGAACTGCATGCGCTTGCCTGTGTGTGCCGGGGCGCGCGGCGACGGTGGCGCGCCCCATGCCGGTTTATATGGGGCCCGCTGGCCAGCGCGCAAGCGCTGCGCCGATCGGCATCGACATCAGTATATTTTTGATAGCTTCCGGCGCTTGCCACAAGCGCGCCAGAGGCCGATTTGACTTGAACCCGAAAACGGCGACCCGGCGCCGCGCCGGTTCAGCGGCTCAGTCGCGCGGCCGCGCCGGCCAGCGCCGGTTGACCAGCACCATGCCCAGCGCCACCAGCGCCAGCGCCGCCACCAGCGTGGCTGTGATGGGCTCGTGCAGCCACAGCGCGCCGGCCATCAGGGCGAAGATCGGCGTCAGAAAGGAGAACGCCGACACGCGCGTGGCCGGGTAATGCGCCAGCAGCCACATCCAGGCCAGGTAGCTGGCAAAGGCGCCCACCACGGTCTGCAGCGCCAGCGAGGTGGCGGCAAACGCGCTCCAGTGCCAGTTCCAGGGCTCGCCCAGCGCCAGCGACAGCAGCGGCAGCACCGCCGTGCTGACCGCCACCTGGTAGAACAGCATCTTCTCGGGCGAGACCTGCACCAGCCGGGTGGCGCGGATGCTCACCGTGGTCAAGCCCCACAGCGCGCCGGCCGCCAGCGCCAGCAGATCGCCGCGCCAGGTCAGGCCGGCGCCGCCGTGGCTGAAGCCTTCGCGCAGTGCGAACACCACCGCCGCGAAGGCGCAGGCCAGGCCCAGCCACTGCACGCGGCGCAGGCGCTCGGCCGGCACCAGCCAGGGCAGCACCAGCGCCACCCAGAACGGCGAGGTGTAGAGAAACACCGTCAGCCGCGAGGCGGTGGTGTGTTGCAGGCCCAGGTACATGGCGGCGAATTCGGCCGCGAACAGCACGCCGGCCAGCAGCCCCGCGCCCAGCGTGCCGTCGCGCTGAAACAGCGGCACGCCGCGCCAGGCGCACCACAGCCACAGCAGCGCGGTGGCGCCGGCAAAGCGCAGCGCGGCCTGGAACACCGGCGCCAGCTCGGGCAGCGTGGCCTTGACCATCACCTGCTGCACGCCCCAGAACAGGCAGCAGGCCAGCAGGATGCCGATGGCCCGGCCGTCGAGCTGCTCGCGCCGCACGTTCATGGCCGCCGCGTGCCCCGGCGACGCTGCGGCGCCAGCGTCACAGCGGGTGCTCCGTGTAGAACTGGCCGCCGTGAAACAGCAGCGGCGAGGCGCCGGGGCGATGATCGCAGTGCTCCACCTGGCCGATGAACAACAGGTGGTCGCCCTCGTCGTGGCGGCTGCGATTGAAGCATTCGAAGTGCGCCACGGCGCCCTCGATCAGCGGCGCGCCCGCCACCCCCGGGCGCCAGGCCACGCCGGCCCAGCGGTCGCCCACCGGGGCGGCAAAGCGCAGCGCCAGATCGCGCTGCCCGGCCGCCAGCACGTTGATGGCGTAGTGCGAGCCGCGGCGAAACGCGCGCAGCGACAGCGAGCGCTGGCTCAGGCTCCAGGCCACCAGCGGCGGATCGAGCGACACCGAATTGAAGGAGTTCGCCGTCAGTCCCACCAGGTCGCCGTCCGCCGTGCGGGCGCTGACGATGGTCACGCCGGTGGCGAACATGCCCAGCGCGGCGCGGAACTCCAGCGCGGAGAAGGCGGGGTCGGCGGCGCGAGGGGTGGGGGACATGGGCGGGGGATGGCGGGCCGGCGGCGCGCGTGCACACGCAGGCGCACCGGCTGGCGGCGATGATAGCCATGCCGCCGCGCCACTGCCGGCGCGGGGACTTCGTCGCCCGCCACAAGGCGTACCATGGCCACATGGCGCTGCTGCCCACCTTCACCACCCTGGGCCATGGCCGGCCGGTGCTGCTGCTGCACGGCTCGGGCGGCGGCTTTCGGGCCTTCGCGCCGCAGGTCGAGACCCTGGCCAGTCTGGGCTTTCGGGCCGTCGCCTGGGACATGCCGGGCTATGGCCAGAGTCCGCCCATCGAGCCCTACGGCTTCAAGGGCCTGGCCGAAAGCTGCGTGGCGCTGATCGAGGCGCTGGCGCCGCTGACCGGCGGCGCGCCGGTGGCGCTGCTGGGCCAGGGGCTGGGCGGCATGGTGGCGCAGGAGGTGGTGCTGCGTCGCCCCGACCTGATCCACCAGCTGGTGCTGGTGGCCACGGCCGCGTCGGTGGCACCGGACGACGCCTACGGCCGCCACGCGGCGCAAATGCTGGCCTGGCTGGAGGCGGGCCACGACATGGCGCGGATCGCCGCCCTGCGGCTGCCGCGGCTGCTGGGGCGCGGCGCCCTGCCCGCCGGCGTGCAGCTGGCCACGCACTGCCAGGCACGGGTGCATGGCGCCACCTGGCGCCGCGCGCTGCAGGCGCTGGCCGGTTTCGAGCGCCGCGCGGCGCTGCCGCAGCTGGCCGTGCCGACGCTGCTGGTGGCCGGCGGGCAGGACCGGCTGACCCCGCCCGCCGTGCTGCGCGAGATGGCCGCGCAGGTCAGCGGCGCGCGCTGCGAGGTGCTGGCCGACGCCGGCCACCTGCCGCCGCTGGAGCGCCCCGACGAATTCGATCAGCTGCTGCTGCCGTTCCTGCGCCACGCACGGGCCTGGCGGCATTGAAAATGCTATTATTTAGATAGCTTCTGACGCTCACCAGACAAGCGCCGCAGCCTGATTAGATCCAGGTCAGCGCACCAGCAGCACCGGCGTGCCGCAGCTGGCCAGCACCTTGGTCGCCACCGAACCCATGACCAGGCTGCCCAGCGCGCCGTGGCCGCGCGAACCCATGATCACCAAGTCGAACTTGCCGCTTTCGGCGGTCTTGGCGATCAGCTCGCCGGCGTTGCCGACCTTGGACAGCGTCGTCACGTTGAGCTTGTGGCGGGTCAGGAATTTGACCACCGGGTCGAGCACCTTGGCCGATTCCTCGGCGTAGTAGGCATCCACCACCTCGCGCCCGACGGCGGCGCGCGCCCGCGGCGGCAGCGCGCCCTGCACGGTCAGCGCGGTGTACTCGATGTCACCGGAAAACAGATCCAGGTGCGTCGTCACGTAGGCCAGCATCTTCTTGGTGAATGCGCTGCCATCGACAGCCAGCAGAATCTTCATCGCGCGGATCCTCTCAAGACGGGGTGAACAAGGACCACAGTGTAAGCGCGGGCATGGCGGCGGCGTCAATCGGCGGCCGGCGCCAGCGTGGCGACGGCGGCGGGATCGAACGCGCCCTGCTCGCCCTTGGCGGCGTAGCCCAACGGATTGGCCCACACCCGGCAGCGCCCGACGCGGTAGTCGACCGCGCAGTGCAGATGGCCGTGCAGCCACAGGTCGGCCAGGGGCAGCAGCTCGTCCAGCGCATTGCAAAGGCCCGCCGTGCCCGGCGTCAGGCCGTAGCGCGGGTCGCGGCTGCGCAGGCTGGGCGCGAAGTGCGTGACCACCACCGTCGGCCCGGCAAACGGCTCGGCCAGCGCCGCGCGCAACCACTGCTGGCAAATCAGGGCCTGGGCGCGCACCTGCTCAGCCAGGAACGGCGCGCCGTCGCGCGTGGTGGCGGCGATGCGCAGGTGGTAATTGGCGGCGCGCATGGCCTTGTCGCGCGCGGTGCGCTGGGCCGCCGCCGACACGCCCGGCCCGCCCGGCGCCAGGGCCTCGAAGTCGGTCCACAGCGTGGTGCCGATGAAGCGCACGCCGCCCAGCACGCGTGCCTCGCGCTCCAGCCACAGCAGGCCCAGGCGCTCGCAGCAGGCGCGCAGGCGCGCGTGCGTGGCGTCGAAGTCCAGCGCGTCGTACTCGTGGTTGCCCGGCACCACCAGCACCGGCACGGGCCAGTGGGCGAAGCGCGCCAGCCCGAAATCCTCGTCACCGCGCGCCGACAGGGCCGAGCCGCGCTGGTACGAGCCGATGTCGCCCGCCAGCACCAGCACGTCCGCCCCGGGCGCGGGCCGGGGCGCGAAGTCGGGCTGGCGCTCCAGATGCAGGTCGGACAGCAGTTGTATGCGCATGGTGTGGGGGGCAGGCGGACTCGGGCAAGTGGGGCGATCCGGCGCAATGGCCGCGCCAGTGTGGCATGAAACCCCAGGTCATCCTGGGGTTTAGAAGGTATCACCTAGGGTTAACCCTAGGTAATACCTATAATCCACGCATCGGCCAAAAGCCTTGCTGGAGAACGTCCGACGCAATCCGTAGGGCGTGTGATGACGATGTGGAATGCCTGGTTTGAATTTTTCATGACGCTGTTCGCCTCGCCAGCCCATGCCGTTCGCCAAGGGCGCGGCCCGGCCGGCAAGCTGCTGGAGGGCGCCGACGCCTGCGCCGGCCGAGACCCCCGGCGCGCCGCCGATCTGCGCGCCGCGGCCGTGACTTACCTGGGCGTGGTGCGCTGAGCAAGCGCACACCGTCCGCAATGACATCGACAAGGAACCGAACATGAACACCACGACCCTGACCCTGGACACCGCCCGCCTCGACCACTGGCAGCCACGCCCACACGCCGGCCAGCCGCGCCTGGGCCAGCAGCTGCATGCACGCTGGGTGCAGCTGCGCCAGCGCCTGGCGCAGGCCCGCATCGAGCGCGAGATGCGCGCCCTCGCCGAGCTGGACCACCGCGTGCAGCGTGACCTGCAGACGGCGCGCGACCTGGCCGAGTGGAAGGTGCCGCACCGCCCGTTCATCTGAGCCGGCCCCCTTCCGGGCTGCGCCGACCTGGCCTGGCCTGGCCATGGAAAAAGCCGCCCGAGGGCGGCTTTCTTGCTGGCGGCGCCGCGCGGGGCTCAGTCCGCCGCCAGACGCTGCTCCAGCGCCTGGCGGGTGGCCAGCAGCGCGGGCGGCAAACCCTGGGCCAGCTGGGTGAACAGCTCGTCGTGCAGGGCGAATTCCTGCATCCACACGTCGCGGTCGATGCGGCTGACGGTGTCGAACTGCGCGGGGCTGAAGTCCAGGCCGCCCCAGTTGATCTCGGCGTACCGCGGCGCGATGCCGAACATGGTGGATTGGCCGGCGGCACGGCCTTCGACGCGGTCGATCATCCACTTGAGCACGCGCATGTTCTCGCCGTAGCCGGGCCAGACGAACTTGCCGGCCTCGTCCTTGCGGAACCAGTTGACGCAGTAGATGGCCGGCAGCCGGGCGCCCTGGCCTTGCAGCTTCTCGCCCATCTTCAGCCAGTGGCCAAAGTAGTCGGCCATGTTGTAGCCACAGAAGGGCAGCATGGCGAACGGGTCGCGCCGCACCACGCCCTGCGCGCCAAAGGCGGCGGCGGTGGTCTCGCTGCCCATGGTGGCGGCCATGTAGACGCCCTCGGTCCAGCTGCGCGCCTCGGTCACCAGTGGCACGGTGGTGGAACGGCGACCGCCGAAGATGAAGGCGTCGATGGGCACGCCAGCCGGGTCGTCCCAGGCGGGGTCGAGCACGGGGTTGTTGGTGGCGGCCACGGTGAAGCGCGCGTTGGGGTGCGCCGCCTTGCGGCCGGCCTGGCCGTCGGCGGGGGTCCAGTCCTTGCCTTGCCAGTCGATCAGGTGAGCGGGGATGGTGCCGGTGTCCTTTTCCATGCCTTCCCACCAGACGTCGCCGTCGTCGGTGAGCGCGACGTTGGTGAAGATGACGTCGCGATCCAGGCTGCGCATGCAGTTGGGGTTGGTGTGCAGGTTGGTGCCGGGCGCCACGCCGAAGTAGCCGGCCTCGGGGTTGATGGCGTACAGGCGGCCGTCGGCACCGGGCTTGATCCAGGCGATGTCGTCGCCAATGGTGGTGACCTTCCAGCCGTCAAAGCCGGCCGGCGGCACCAGCATCGAGAAATTGGTCTTGCCGCAGGCGCTGGGGAAGGCGGCGGCGACGTGATACTTCTTGCCCTGCGGGTTCTCGACGCCCAGGATCAGCATGTGCTCGGCCAGCCAGCCCTGGTCGCGCCCCATGGTGGAGGCGATGCGCAGCGCAAAGCACTTCTTGCCCAACAGGGCGTTGCCGCCATAGCCCGAGCCGTAGGACCAGATCTCGCGCGTCTCGGGGTAGTGGACGATGTACTTGAGCTTCGGATTGCAGGGCCAGGCGGTCTGGTCCTTCTGGCCCGGCGCCAGCGGCGCGCCCACGGTGTGCACGCAGGGCACGAACTCGCCGGCCTCGCCCAGCACCTCGATGGCACCCTTGCCCATGCGGGTCATCAGCTTCATGTTGACGGCCACGTAGGCGCTGTCGGACAGCTCGACACCGATGTGGGCGATCGGGCTGCCCAGCGGGCCCATGGAGAACGGGATCACGTACATGGTGCGCCCGCGCATGCAGCCGTCGAACAGTGGCTGCAGCTTGGCGCGCATCTCGGCCGGCGGCTCCCAGTTGTTGGTGGGGCCGGCGTCCTGTTGGCGCTCGGAGCAGATGAAGGTGCGGTCCTCGACCCGCGCCACGTCGGACGGATCGGAGCAGGCCAGGAAGGAGCCCGGGCGCTTGGCCGGGTTGAGCTTCTTCAGGGTGCCGACGTCCACCAGCTGCTGGCACAGCCGCTCGTATTCGGCCGGGCTGCCGTCGCACCAGTGCACGCGGTCGGGCTTGCACAGGGCCACCATCTCGCCCACCCAGGCGATCAGGCGGGCATGCTGGACGTAGGGCGGGACGTTGAGATCCTGGATCATCCCGGGGGTCAGGGGTGCGTTCATGGACAAAGCTCCTGAATTGAAAATCGCTCTTTCCGAAGGCGATGGCCTTGGGAAAGCCGACTCGAACCCTGTCTTCACGCAGGGGCGCCGCGGCGCCACAAGCTCGCCGCGGCTAGGCGGCGGCGGCAAAACGGTGATTTTATGAAATCTGCCCGTCGCCAGCCTGACCGCCCAGGCAAAGCCCCGGCCCGGCTGGCGGACGTCGTGATTACTATGATTTCAGGAGCTTTTGGCGCTTGCCTGGAGGGCGCTGAAGCCCGATTTGATTGCCAATTGCCGAGGCTCAGGCCACGGTCACGGCAATGAAGGCCAGCAGGAAGATCAGCACCGCGCCGGCCAGCGGGATGACCACCGGGATGCTCTTGGTCACGGCTTCGGTCGGGTCTTCGGCGTGCAGGTGCTCGGTGCTGGCGGACATGTGGGTGGCCTTGTTGCTCATATGGGGGAAAGTCGGGGCATTCTATTAGAGGGCCCCCGGCCGTGCATGGGGTCAAACCCGGCGCGCGGCCACCGCGACGCTGCGTCAGGGACCGCCTTCGCCCGGCGGCGGGGGCGGCGGTGGCGCCGCCTCCTGGTGCAGCCGGTCCACCCAGCGCGAGGCCAGGCGGGCGGCGGCTTCACGCCCGCCCAGGCCGAAGGCCAGCGCCACGGCCACGGCGATGGCACCCAGCGTCAGGCCGAAGGCCAGGTTCACGATGTCGTCGGCGATGCCCATGGCGCGCAGCCCCATGGCCAGCACGATGCCCAGAATGGCAAAGCGCGCCACCCTGGCCAGGGGCGTGGGGCTGCCGCTGGCGCGCGAGATCGCCTCGTACGCGGCATTGGCCAGCATGAAGCCGATGATCAGGATCACCGAGCCCAGCAGCACGTCGCCGGCAAACTCGATGAAGGTCATGATGAGGTCGGAAAAGCGCTGAAAACCCAGCTGGTTGCCGGCCTCCACCACCGCGAACAGCATGGCGAACAGCAGCGCCACGCGGCCGGCAAGCCCCGACGGCGGCATGCGCGCGAAGGCCTGCTGCATGCCCAGCCGCTGGGGCAGACTGTCGAAGCCCACGTTGGCCAGCAGGCTGGTGAGCAGCCGGGCGGCGAACGAGGCCACCAGCCAGGTGACCAGCAGGATCAGTCCGGCGGCGATGATGCGCGGCACCGCGTCCAGCAGCAGGGTCAGCATCTCGGTGGCGGGGCGCGAGATGGCCTCGATGCGCAGCGCGTCCAGCGCGGCGATCAGCGCCGGCACGAACACCACGATGAACACCACCAGCCCGGCCAGCGCCGACAGCTGCACCGTGCCGGCCAGCCCGGCCTTGCTGCCGATCTGGTCGAAGCCGGCCGAGCGCAGCAGGTTGGTGACCAGATTGCGCAGCACGGTGGCCAGCACCCAGCCGACGCCGCCGATCACCAGCGCCGCCACGATGTCGGGCAGGATGTCGACCGCCCGCGTCGTCATGTCGCGCAGCGGCAACAGCAGGCCGTCCATCCGCAGGGTGCCCAGGATGGCCGGCAAGAACAGCAGCACCACCAGCCAGAACAGCGCGCTGGCCAGGCTGTCGCTGATGGGCGAGATGTTGGCGTGTTCGGACAGCTTTTCGTCCAGCGTGGTGCGGTCCAGCAGCTTGCGCGCCAGCCCCCGCGCCAGCGCCGCCACCAGCCAGGCCAGCAGCGCCAGCAGCACCGCCCCCAGCACGCGCGGCGCGTATTCGAACAACTGGGTGTTGAGCGCCGCGAACGACCCCGACACCAGCGACAGGTCGAGCGCGTTGAACATCGCCCCGAGCGTGAGCAGCAGCACCAGCCAGAACAGGGCGAGCCCGACCCCGCCCTCCAGATCGACCCGCTGGCCGATGGTGGCCGCGAACCGCTGGTTGAGCCCCAGCAGGCCCAGGGCCTTGCGCGCGCCCGCCTTGACCAGCGCCGCCACGAACCAGCCAACGACGAGGATCAGCAGGGCCCCCAGCACCCGCAGCACCTGCGCCCCCAGCGCGCCCCGCAGGCTGTCCCACATGGTGTTCCAGTCGCTCATGCCCACACTCCTTTGCCGCCCATTGTGCCGGTGGCCGCCGCATCATCGCTGGCGCAGCTGGCCCGGTCAACCGCGCCGGCGGTCGCCGCGTGCCAGTGGTCGCCACCGTGAAACAGTTGCGCATCGGGCGCCCCGGGCGGGCCGCGCCGCTGTCTTCCGCGCCCGCCTGGATTGCGTTATGGTGACGCTTGTGCAGGCCCTCAACCCTCAGGGAGGTCGCGGATGACGAAACGGACGACGACGGCGCGTGAAACGGCGGGCATGCTGGCCACGCCCGGCTTGGCGACTGCCCCCGTGATGGATCTGATGTGCTCGCACTTCGTGCTGACGCTGGCCGCCCAGCAGGGCAGCAAGTTCAACGTGCGGCGCGACATCAACGGCCTGATGGCGCTGGCCGGGCGCCACCTGATCTGGCCGCAGGCGGTGCTGGCGCGGCTGCGCGAGTTCCTGGCGCGACGCTGCAAGGACAACGAGTTCTGGCGCGCGCACGAGCGCCTGTCCGACGCCGAGTTCCTGGAGCGCCACGGCGTCTGGCGCGGCCCCTATGAAGAGGGCACGCTGTTCTTCTATCTCGATGAATACGCCAAGGATGCCCCCAAGGACCTGCTGGCGCTGCTGGCCGCCACCGGCCAGTGGCTGCGCCATGCGCTCAAGAAGCAGTCCACCCTGGTCGAGAAGAACATCGACGCGCTGGCCAATCTGCTGCAGCTGAACAAGGCCGAGCGCGCGCTGCTGCTGTACGGCACGCTGGCGCGCTACCAGCGCGATTTGCGCAGCCTGCTGGTGGAGTTCAAGGTCAACAACGCGCCCGAGGCCTATGCCGCCATCGGCGATCTGGCCGGCGTCAGCGCCACCGACGTCGGCGAGGCGCTGCGCGCCGGTGGCCGGCTGGAGCGCATCGGGCTGGTCGAGAACCTGATCTCCGAGCACAGCATCACCGACCTGGCCGACCTGATGAAGGTCAGCGAAAAGCTGCCGCCGGTGCTGATGCGCGAGTACCGCGACCGCGCCGAGCTGATGGCGGTCTTCACCCGCCCGGCCAGCAAGAGCGAGCTCCGCTCGGGCGACTTCGCGTTCGTCGGCGACGACGTGCAGGTGCTGGTCCAGCTGCTGCGCAAGGCGCAGCAGACGCAGGCGGTGGGCGTCAACGTGCTGCTGTACGGCCCACCCGGCACCGGCAAGACCGAGCTGGCCAAGGTGGTCGCGCGCGAGGCCGGCCTCAGCCTGTTCGAGGTCGAATACGCCGACCGCGATGGCAACAGCCTGTCCGGGCGCGACCGCTACCGCTCGATGCAGATCGCCCAGGTGTTCCTGAAGGGCGCGCACGAGGCGGCGCTGCTGTTCGACGAGGTGGAAGACGTGTTTCCGCCCATCAGCGTCGACGCCGCCGGCCTGATGGCGCGCGCCGAGCAGCAGGCCTTTGCCAGTGCCGTCAGCCACAGCGTCAACGGCAAGGCCTGGGTCAACCAGATCCTGGAGTCCAACCCGGTGCCGACCCTCTGGGTCACCAACCGCATCGAGCAGATCGACCCGGCTTTCCGGCGCCGCTTTGCCTACCACCTGGAGCTCAAGTCACCGCCGCCCGGCGCGCGCGAGCAGCTGGTGCGCCGGGCACTGGACGGCGTCGCCGTCAGCGACGCCTTCGTGGCGCGCCTGACCGAGCGCAAGGGCCTGACGCCGGCGCAGATCCGCACCGCGGTGCGCTTTGCCGAGCTGGCGCACGGCGAGGACACACGCGGCGGCGACGCCTTCGAGGCGCTGATCGAGCGCCAGATGAAGAACTCCGACACCGCCCTGGGCCGCCAGGACAGCGGCCCGGCGCGCCAGGGCCGGCGCCAGGTGACCACCTACGACCTGGGCATGCTGCACGTCGAAAGCCGCTTCGAGATCCCGCGCATCGTCCAAGCGCTGAAGGCGCGCGGCCACGGCGCGCTGTGCTTCTACGGCGCGCCCGGCACCGGCAAGACCGCGCTGGGCGAATACATCGCCGGGCAGATGGACAAGCCGCTGATCGTCAAGCAAGCCAGCGACCTGGTGAGCAAGTTCGTCGGCGAGACCGAGCAGAACATGGCCGCCATGTTCAAGGAAGCGAGTGAAGAAAAGGCGGTGCTGCTGCTGGACGAGGCCGACAGCTTCCTGCTCGACCGCCGCGGCGCGCAGCGCAGCTACGAAGTCACCGAGGTCAACGAGATGCTGCAGCAGATGGAGCGCCACGACGGCGTGTTCATCTGCACCACCAACCTGCTCGACCGCATCGACCAGGCGGCGCTGCGGCGCTTCACCTTCAAGATCAGGTTCAAGCCGCTCACCGCCGAGCAGCGCGAGCGCATGTTCATCACCGAGGCGCTGGGCAGCGACGCGGCGCTGTTGACCGAGGACGCGCGCCGGCGCCTGGCCCGGCTGGAGCAGTTGTGCCCGGGCGACTTTGCCGCCGTCAAGCGGCAGGTGGACATCCTGGCCACCAGCTTCTCGGCCGACGAATTCCTGGAGCAGCTCGAATCAGAGCACCGCATCAAGCCCGAGGTGCGCGAGCAGCGCTCGATGGGGTTCGTGCACTGAGGAGGCTCAAACCGCAGCCGTCGCTCGGGCTGTGGCGAGGATGTGCAACGAAGAGCGGGCGCCGGCGGGATGCTGGTTGTCAAGCGCTCAGCCTCAGGCCTCCAGCTCGGCAGCCGGGCTGAGCGGACTGGGCACGGTCGGCATGAACTCGCACAAGGTGGCGCGAACTTCGTGGTCGGGGCGCAGCACCGGCCCCTTGACCGCCGCCTGCTCGGCCCGGTTCATCGGCGCGGTGGGCATGAACTCGAACTTCGTCGGCAGCTCCTCGTCGGGCCGCAGCACCGGCAGCTGCGGCGCGGCGGCAGCCGGCACGGCCACCGGCGCCTTGACGGGCTCGGGTACCGGCGCGCGCGGCGCGGCCGCGCTGCGCACGGCACCGGGCCGGCTGTGCAACTGACTGGGGTCGAGCAGCAAAATGCCGCTGCGCCGGGCGAGCTGCTGCGCCGCCGGCGTGAACACATCGCCGGCACACAGCATGACGCCGCGATCGATCTTGCGGCGCGCCAGCTCGCGCGACAGCCGCTGCACCGCCGCCGCGTCCACCTGTCGCGCGCGCCACTGCTTGGTCTGCACCAGGAAGCGGTGCGACCCGTTGTGCAGCGTCAGGCTGGCTCCGGGGGCCCAGGACCTGGACGCCTTGTCCCGGACCAGGCCATGCGCGTCGAAGAACCAGTTCGCCATTTGCGACAGCCGTTGCCAGTCCACGGTCGAGGTGGGGCGACGCGGGGCGGCGCCTGTGCGGCGGCTCGCCGGCCAGGCCAGGATGCCGAACGCCAGCGCCACCAGCGCCAGCAGCGACACCAGCATCATCGGCGGCGGCAAGCCCAGATCGACGGCCTGGCGCGCCACGGCGTCCTGCCGGACCGTCAGCCCGAGCGCCAGCATGGCGACGCCGACGCTGGCCAGCAGCCACGGCAGGCGCACGCGGGTGGAGGCGCCGGAAGGCACAAGGCGGCGGCTGAGGACGGTGGATTTCATGTCATTCTCCCTGGGGTACGCGGTACCCGGCGGGATTGTCGACGGCTTCGGCCACCGGCGTCCGTGTGACAGTTCACACCCGGCGCGCCGGCGTCGGGGGCCAGCGCGGCCGGTGGCCATCGGCGTGCAATAGTGCGCAGTCGCCGCACCGCTGGCGCGGCCAGACCGTGGCGCCCGGCAGACGCTCAGGCCGCCGCGCCCGCCACCCGCAGCACCTCCTGGCCGTAGCGCTCCAGCTTGCTGGCGCCGATGCCGCTGATGCCGTTCAGCTCGTCCAGCGTGCGCGGGGCCTGCTGGGCGATGGCGGCCAGCGTGGCGTCGTGAAAGATCACGTAGGCGGGCAGGTTGTGCTCACGCGCGACTTCGCCGCGCCAGGCCTTGAGGGCGGCAAAGCGCTGCTGGGCGGCGGTGTCCAGACTGGCGGCGGCCGGCGCAGGGATGCCGCTGCGCGTCTTGCGTTCGCGCTGGCGCTCGCGCGCAGCCGGCGCGGCCACGGCGGCGCGCAGGCGCACCGGCTGTTCGCCGCGCAGGATGGGGCGCGCGGCCGGCAGCAGGTGCAGGGTGTTGTAGGCCTGCGCATCGACGCGCAGCGCGCCGCTGGCGATCAGCTGGCGCAACACGCCGCGCAACTGCACTTCGCTCAGGTCGGCGCCCAGACCGAAGGTGCTGAGCTGCTCGTGGCCAAACTGCCGCACCTTGTCGGTCGCCTTGCCGCGCAGGATGTCCATCAGGTGGCCAGCGCCGAAGCCGATGCCGCTCATCTCGCGCACGCGAAAGACGGTGGACAGCAGCTTGCGCGCGCAGTCGGTGGCGTCCCAGACGTCGGGTGGCTGCAGGCAGTTGTCGCAATTTCCGCAATAGGCCAGCGGCCTCGGATATGAGCCATTTTGGCCATTTGCGCCCGTGCCGTCTGCGTCAGCAGCTATTGATTCATGAGCATCCGGGCGTGGCTGCGACACCATCTGCTCGCCAAAGTACGCCAGCAGCCGGGCGCGCCGGCAGTCGGTGGCCTCGGCCAGGGCCAGCAGGGCATCGAGCTTGCCGCGCATCACCTGCTTGAAGTCCTCCTCGGCCGGGCTGTCGTCGATCATGCGGCGCTGGTTGACGACGTCCTGCAGGCCGTAGGCCATCCAGGCGTCGGCCGGCTCGCCATCACGCCCGGCGCGGCCGGTTTCCTGGTAGTAGCCCTCGATGTTCTTGGGCAGGTCGACGTGGGCGACAAAGCGCACGTCGGGCTTGTCGATGCCCATGCCGAAGGCAATGGTGGCGCACATCACCACGCCGTCCTCGCGCAGGAAGCGGTCCTGGTTGCGCTTGCGTTCGTCGGCCGGCAGGCCGGCGTGGTAGGGCAGCGCGTCGATGCCGCGCTGGCACAGGGTGGCGGCCAGCTCCTCCACGCGCTTGCGCGACTGGCAGTAGACGATGCCGGCCTCGCCCTGGTGCTCGCGCTCGATGAATTGCAGCAACTGGCGCGTGGCGTCCTGCTTTTCGACCAGGCGATAGGTGATGTTGGGGCGGTCGAAGCTGCTGACGAAGGGCCGGGCGTCCTGCAATTGCAGCCGCTCGACGATGTCGGCGCGGGTGATGGCGTCGGCCGTGGCGGTGAGCGCGATGCGCGGCACCTGGGGCCAGCGCTCGTGCAGCACCGTGAGCTGGCGGTATTCGGGCCGAAAGTCGTGCCCCCACTGGCTGACGCAATGCGCCTCGTCGATGGCGAACAGAGCGAGCTGCCCGTGCGCGGCCAGCGTGTCCAGCAGGCCCAGAAAACGCGGCGTGGTCACGCGCTCGGGCGCGGCGTACAGCAGGGTGAGCTGGCCGGCCAGTAGCTGGCGCTCGATGGCCTCGGTCTGCTCCCAGTCCAGGGTGGAATTCAAGAACGCCGCCGCCACGCCGGCCTCGCGCAGCGCGCCCACCTGGTCGTGCATCAGCGCGATCAGCGGCGAGATCACCAGCGTCGCGCCGCGCCCGGCCTGCTGGCGCACGATGGCCGGCACCTGATAGCACAGTGACTTGCCGCCACCGGTGGGCATCAGCACCAGCGCGTCGCCGCCGGCGGTCACATGATCGACGATGGCCTGCTGATGACCGCGAAACGCCGCGTAGCCAAAGACATCGTGCAGGACAGTGAGCGCGGAAGACACCTGAAATACTATTGAGTTGATAGCTACTCGCGCTTGTCCATCAGGCGCTGCAGCCAAATTTTTCATATAAAACTGGGGGTGCGGCGCGCGGCCCGCGCGCGCCCACCCCAGGCGCCCGATTGTGCCGCGCGGGTCTCAGGCCCAGCCGCGCACCAGCGCCGCCGCTGCCGCGCCCAGCACCACCACCAGCAAAAAGGGCAGGCGCAGCGCCAGCGCCAGCGCGGCGGTGGCCAGCGCGGCCAGCCGCGCGTCCAACGCCAGCGTGGTGCCGCTGGCAAAGGTGTTCATCACCGTCAGCGAGGCCAGCAGCGCCACCGTCAGCGCGCCGGCCACGCGCGGCATGCGCGGGTTGCGCAGCCAGCGCGCCGGCACCGCATGACCCAGCCACTTGATCGCGTAGGTGCTGGCGCAGGCCAACAGCAGGGCGCTCCACAGGTTCACGTCGCTCCCTCAGGATCAGCGGCGGGCGGCGGTGCCGGCACCCACCAGCCCCAGACCACGCCCAGCAGCGCCGCCAGCAGGATCGGCAGGCCCGGCGGCAGCCAGGGCAGCGCCAGCGCCGTGGCCAGCCCGCTGACCACCGCCAGCGCCACCGCCTCGCGCTGGCGCAGGCGCGGCCACAGCAGGCCCAGAAAGGCCGCCACCGCCGCGCCGTCCAGGCCCCAGCGGCGCGGATCGCCCAGCGCGTCGCCCAGCAGCGCGCCGACGGCGGTGAACAGGTTCCACAGCACGAAGATGCCGCCGCCGGCGGCCCAGAAGCCGCGCCGCTGCTCGTCCGCGGTGCTTTGCGCCAGCGCGGTGGCGGTGGACTCGTCGATGGTCAGCTGCGCCCCGACCCAGCGGCGCCAGCCGCGCAGGCCCAGCAGCGACTTGAGCTGGATGCCGTACACCCCGTTGCGCAGCCCCAGCAGGGTGGCCGCGCCCAGCGCCGCCGCGCCACTGCCGCCGCCGGCGATCACGCCGATGAAGGCGAACTGCGAGCCGCCGGTGAACATCAGCAGGCTGAGCGCCATGGCCTGCCCCACCGTCAGGCCGGCGGCCACCGCCAGCGCCCCGAAGGACACGCCGTACAGCCCGGTGGCGGCGGCGATCGACAGGCCCATGCGGGTGGCGGGGCTGGGGCGGCGCAGGGCGGCCAGGCGGCCGGTGCGGGCAGGCGGTTCGGTCATGGCGGGCTGCCACTGTGCCACAGCCGTGGCGCGGGTGGGGTGTGCCTGTGTCGGCGTCGTGGCGGCGGCACGTCCTTCCTACAATCTCCGTCCATGAACCTGCCTGCCTACACCCGCGCCGCGCAGCTGCCGGCCATCCTGAAGCAGCGCCTTGTGATTCTCGACGGCGCCATGGGCACCATGATCCAGCGCTTCAAGCTGAGCGAGGCGCAGTTTCGCGGCGAGCGCTTTGCCGACTTCGGCCGCGACGTCAAGGGCAACAACGAGCTGCTCAGCCTGACGCGCCCCGACGTGGTTCAGGCGGTGCACGAGAAGTACCTGGCCGCCGGCGCCGACCTGATCGAGACCAACACCTTCGGCGCCACCCGCATCGCCCAGGCCGACTACGGCATGGAAGGCCTGGCGCGCGAGATGAACGTGGCCTCGGCGCGGCTGGCGCGCGCCGCCTGCGACAAATTTTCGACGCCAGACAAACCCCGCTTCGTCGCCGGCGCGTTGGGCCCCACACCCAAGACCGCCAGCATCAGCCCCGACGTCAACGACCCGGGCGCGCGCAACGTCGACTTCGAGCAGCTGCGCGCTGCGTACTACGAGCAGGTCGAGGGCCTGGTCGAAGGCGGCGCCGATGTGCTGCTGGTCGAAACCATCTTTGACACCCTGAACGCCAAGGCGGCGCTGTTCGCCGTCGACGAGTTCTTCGAGGCCAGCGGCGAGCGCCTGCCCCTGCTCATCAGCGGCACCGTCACCGACGCCTCCGGGCGCGTGCTCTCGGGCCAGACCGTGACCGCCTTCTGGTACAGCGTGCGCCACGCCCGGCCGCTGGCCGTGGGCCTGAACTGCGCCCTCGGCGCGGCGCTCATGCGCCCCTACATCCAGGAGCTGGCCAAGGTCGCGCCCGACACCTTCATCAGCTGCTACCCCAACGCCGGCCTGCCCAATCCGATGAGCGACACCGGCTTCGACGAGACGCCGGAAGTCACGAGCCGCCTGCTGCACGAGTTTGCCGCCGAGGGTCTGGTCAACATCGTGGGCGGCTGTTGCGGCACCACGCCCGAGCACATCGGCGCCATCGCGCAAAGCGTGGCGCCGCTGGCGCCGCGTGGGGTGCAGGCGGCGGGGTTTTACCGCGAGGCCGCATGACGCGCGCATTCCGGCCCCTGGGGCTTGCCGCCCTGGCCTGCATCGGCCTGCTGGTCGGCGCCGGCGCGTCGGCGCAGTTCGACCCGGCCAGGGTACAGCTTGAGCCCGCCGCCGTGGCCGCGCGCTTTCCCGCGCCCGCCGAGCACTACGACACGCCCGCCTTCGACGCCTGGCAAGCCGACTTCACCCGCCACGCGCAGATGATGGCGCGGCTGCAGGCCATCGCCGACCGGCCCGACGTGCGCCTGCAGCAGGTGGGCAGCACCGGGCAGGGGCGCGCGCTGCCCATGGTGCTGCTGGCCCATGGCGGCCGCTGGCAGCCGGGCAAGCCCACCTTGATGCTGGTGGCGCACCAGCACGGCAACGAGCCGGCGCCGGGCGAGGCCATCCTGGTGCTGCTGGAGCGCTGGAGCGCGCCCGAGCACGCCGCGCTGCTGCGCCGCGTCAACATCGTGGCCGTGCCGCGTGCCAACCCCGACGGTGCGGCACGCTTCCAGCGCGGCAACGCGCAGGACCTGGACATCAACCGCGACCACCTGCTGCTGCGCACCCCCGAGGCGCGCGCCATGGCCCAGCTGGCGGCGCGCTACCGCCCGCAGGTGGTGCTGGACATGCACGAATTCACGGCCGGCGACCGCTGGGTCGCCAAGTTCAGCGCCTGGGCCAAGTACGACGTGCTGCTGCAGGCCGCCACCACCGGCAACCTCGACCCCGGCATCGCCGCCGCCGGGCTGGACGAGATGCTGCCCGCCATCCGCCGCGCGGTGCAGGCCGAGGGCCTGAGCGACTTCTGGTACCACACCACCACCGCCGCGCCCACCAGCCCGGTGGCCATGGGCGGCGTGCAGCCCGACACCTGGCGCAACATCGGCGGCCTGCGCAACGCCGTCAGCATCCTGCACGAGTCGCGCGGTGCCGGCATCGGCAAGCAGCACCTGGCGCGCCGCGTGCAGTCGCACGTGGTGGCGGCCGAGGCCCTGCTGCGCGAAATGGCCGCGCGCGGGCCGGCCCTGGTGGCGCTGGGCCGGCAGGCCGACCGTGCCGTCGCCGCCCAGGCCTGCCACGGCCAGATCGTGGTGGCCGGCCAGCAGACGCCCGAACGGCGCGAGCTGACCCTGATCGACGCGCAGACCGGCGCCGACAAGACGGTGGATGTGGACTGGCGCTCGGCGCTGACGATTCAGGCCACCCGCCAGCGGGCGCGCCCCTGCGGCTACTGGCTGGCGCCGGGCCAGCGGCAGGCGGTGGACACACTGCGCACCCTGGGCGTGCGGGTGCAGCCGATGGCGCGTGCGCGCTGGCTACAGGCCGAGCGCTACCGCTTCACCGAGGTGCAGACCGGCCAGCGCCAGGACGGCCGCGGCGCCATTCAGGACAAAGGCGGCATCGTGCAGGTGCAGGTGGCGCTGCAGCCGGGGCGGGTGCGCGTGCCGGCGGGTGGCTGGTACGTCAGCCTGGCGCAGCCGCTGGCCGGGCTGGTGACGGCCGCGCTGGAGCCCGATTCGCAAAACAGCTACGTGGCCGCGCGCCTGATCGGCCTGCCCGCTGCCGGCCAGGGCGACGCGCTGCTGCGCGTCATGTCGCCGCCTTCGCCAGTCGCCCGGCAATAGAGCGTCAAATCGGGCTGTGGCGCTTTTCAAACAAGCGCCGACAGCTATGATTTATGTAGTCTTCAAGATCGCCGCAGCAGCACCGCCCCGATCGCCACCACCACGCACAGCATGGCTGCCAGGTCGTGCCAGTTCGGCCATTCGCCGACGATCAGCGGCGCGCTGAGGGTGCCGACCAGCGGCACCGCCATCACGCTCATGGCGCTGGTCGATGCGGGCAGCGCGCGCGCCAGCGCGAACCAGATCACCTGCGCCGCGCCGTAGTTGATCAACACCGACCACACCAGGCTGACCCACACCGGCGCGCTGAACTGCCAGCGCTGCGGCGGCTCCAGCAGCACGGCCAGCAGCGCCAGCACCAGCGCCGACCAGGCCATCATCCACACCACCAGCGACTCGGCCGGCAACGTCAGGCGGGCGCGCCGCATCCAGATGGTGCCCAGCGCCCAGCAGAACGCCGCGCCCTGCATCCAGGCGATGCCAGCCGGGCGCCCGGCCAGCTGGGCCAGCTCGTTCCACAGCAGCAGGGTGATGCCCGCCAGCACGCCGGCCACCGCCAGCAGCAGGCGCGCCGTCAGCCGTTCGCCATAGAACAGCACCGACAGCAGCACCGTCCACACCGGCATGGTGAAGCCCAGAATGGCCGCGCGTCCGGCCGGCAGCTGCGACACGCCGATGATCGACAGCGCATGCCAGCCCAGGATGTTGGGCAGGCCCAGCACGAACACGTCGCGCCACTCGGCGCCGCCGCGTGGCCACAGGCGCAGGCCCTGGGCCCGAAAGTACGCGGCCAGCGCCAGCGCGCCCAGGCCCATGGTCAGGGCACGAAAGTGCAGCGGCGCCAGCTCGCGCAGCGACAGCTTCATGATCGGCCAGTTCAGGCCCCACATCAGGGTCAGCAGCAGCAGGCCGATGAGCTGGCGGCGGGTCAGGGCGGTCATGGCGCGAGCTTACGCGGGCGCCAGGCGAGCGCCGCCGCGCAAGCGGGAGGCGCCCAGGGCGGCAACACCAGCGCCGCCGTGCACACACCGGCCAGCCGAGCCGTCAGCGCCGGGTGCCATTCCGCCAGCGGCAGGCCCAGGCATTTGAGGCGCGCTTCGTGGGCCGCCCACTGGGCGCAGAACGCTTCAAAAAAAGGAGCTGTCTGCGCTTGCTGATCCAGCGCCAGCACCGATTCCGGCGACAAATACAGGGCAGCGGTGCGCCGCAGCTCGGCCGCGCTCGCGCCCTGCGGCAGTGCCTGCACGTCCACGCCCACCGCGTCGCCAAGGTGCCAGGCCAGCAGCGACAGCCCGGGCACGTGGGCGATCGACAACCCGATGCCGGTCAGCGCGTCGGGTGCGGGGCCCGGGCCGCGCCACAGCAGGCGCGGCGGCTGACCGCGCGCATCGCTGACCGCCAGCGCCTGCGCCGCGCAGCCCAGTACGGGCGCCAGCTGGGCACACAACAGGGCGCGCGCCTGCTGGCGGGCGTGGCGTCGCGCGTCCTCCGGCCGGACGTCGGCATCTTGCCGCAGCTCGATCGCCCAGGCGTGCAGTCCATGCGTGCCTAAGGCGCCCGCGTCAAGAATCGAGCAGGCGCGGGTCAATCGGGGCTCCCGTGGGGCAGGTGTGGCGGTTTGGTGGACGATCGCCGGGGTCGGCAAGCGGCACGACATTCGTCGGCAGACCCCGGGGCGCTGCCGGGCCACAGCGCCGACGGCTCATCGCCACGGCGCCGCCGGCAGGCCGTGCCAGCGCGTGCCGGCTGGTATCTGCTCGCCCTTCATGACCAATGTCAGCGGCCCCAGCTGCGCGTCGTCACCCACCTGCGCGCCGTAGAGCACGGTGCAGCGTGGCCCCAGGGTGACGCGGCTGCCGATGCGCACGTGGTCGATCTTCATCACGCGGTCCTCGAACAAGTGGGTCTGCGGGCAGCACAGGGCGTTCAGCTCGCTGTGCGCGCCGATGTGCACGCAGTCGAACTCGGTGATGTCGGTGGTGTCCAGATACACGCCGCGGCCGATGTCGGCGCCCAGCAGGCGCAGCGCGTCGCTCAGCCAGGGCGTGCCGCGCAGGTAGCGCAGGAACCACGGCACGGCCACGCCCTCGTACAGGTTGGTGGCGGCCTCGGACAGCCAGACGAAGGGCGTCCACATGGGCACGGCGCGCTGGCCGTAGCGCCCCACCGTCAGCCACTTGAAGACCGCCACGAACAGGAAGGTGGCCAGCCCGAACAGCACGCCGCTGACGGCCAGGTCCAGCATCACCGCGCCCCAGCGCCCCTGCTCGGCCAGCGGCATGGCGTCCAGCACGATGGCGTAGCCGGCGGCGATCACCAGCGCGTGCGGCGCGGCGATGCGGAAGGCCTCGACACCGCCGCGCGCCAGCTTGCGCCAGCGCGAGGGAGCAAACGTCAGGTGCTCGGCAAAGCCGGCCACCAGCTCGCGCGCCGGCAGGTGCAGCGGCGGCGCGCCCAGCCAGGTGTCGCCCGGCTGCATGGCGGCGTTGCGCGGCACGGCGCTCAGCACGCCGATCAGCACGTTCTCCGGGATGGTGGTGCCGTCGGGCACGTAGGCGCCGTTGCCGACGAAGCTGCGGCGCGACACCACGGTGGGCTGCACGCTCATCCAGCCGCCGTCGATGTGCTCGTCGCCCAGCATCACGGCGTCGGCGATGAAGCAGCCGTCGCCCAGCGTCAGCATGTCGGGCACCACGCCCTGCGCGGTGGACAGCTCGGTCTCGCGTCCCACCCGCGCGCCCAGCAGGCGGTACCAGCTGGCCGAATACACGGTGGCGTAGATGCCGTGCAGTACCGCCAGGCTGGCCTCCTGAATCAGGTTGACCAGCCACTTGGCCAGATAGCGGTTGCTGTGCACCGGCCAGCGGCCGGCCTGCATGCGCGGCAGAAAGGCCCAGCGGATCAGTGCCGACAGCAGCACGGTGGCAAAGATGAACACCGCGCTGGCCGGCAGCGCCAGCACGAAGAACTTGAGCAGGCGCAGGCCGAACGCCTGCCAGGCGGTGATGCTGCCGTCGTCCAGCAGCGGGCGCACGGCAATGGCCTCGACGTCCAGCCAGTCGATCAGCATGAAGGTGGGAAACACCGGCATGAAGAACAGTACCGCCACCGCCAGCGCGCCGACGCCATAGCACAGCCGCTCCCAGCGCAGGCGCTGGCGCGTGACGGCGGGCCGCGGCGGCAGGCTGGCGGGGTCGAACTCGCCGCGCTCGCGCGCCGGCGAGCCGTGCCACACCTTGCGCGCCGGCACCGCCTGCCCGCCGGCCAGCGCCGACTGGCCCTCCAGGTGGCCCCACTCGCCCACCGCAGTGTCGCCCTCGATCACCACGTAGGAGCCGATGCAGGCGTGGGCGCCGATGTCGATCGGGCCCAGGTGCAGGCGCCCGCCCTCGACGCGGGCGTTTTCCAGGTTGACGCCGTTGCCCAGGCTGGCGCCTTCGCCGATCGTCACCAGCTCGGGCACGCGCAGGCTGACGGTGCCCAGCACCACCCCAGGCCCGATGCGCGCGCCCAGCAGGCGCAGCCAACCCGCGTACAGCGGCGAGCCGGCGATCATGTAGACGGGGGCCGACTCGATCAGCCGGTTGGCCAGCCACCAGCGGTAATAGGTCCAGCCCCACAGCGGGTAGCGACCGGGCGCCAGACGTCCGGCGATCAGCCATTTGCCGGCCCAGGCGACGGCAAAGCCCAGCAGCGTGGCCAGCAGGAAGGCCAGCACCGAAATCGCCACCGCGCGCGCGATCGAGTCGTCCGGATCGCCGGTGTAGAAGTGGTAGGTGAAAAACGGCGCCAGCCACTGCGCCATGTTCAGCAGCACCAGCAGCGGTATCGCCACGCCCTGCGCCAGCCCGCAGCGCCAGCGTCGCCAGCGGCTGTGCAGCAGGAAGGGCCGCTCGGCGGCCGGCGTTTCGGTACCGGCCATGCCGGCCTGCAGAGCCTCGGCGATGGCGCCGATGCGCCGCTGGCCGTAGATGGTGGCCACGCTGGCCTGCGCCAGTCGGGCGTCCTGGCGGAGCGCCGAGGTCAGGCGGGCGGCGAACAGCGAATGCCCGCCCAGGTCGCTGAAGAAATCCAGCTCGCGCCGGATGGGCTGGCCGGGAAACAGCTTTTCCAGCGCGGCAAACAGCAGCTGCTCGGCCGGCGTTTGCGGCGTGTCGCTGCCCTCGGCCGGCGCGGCAGCCGCCAGCGGCAGCGCCTTCAGCGCCTTGCGGTCGATCTTGCCGCTTTGCAAACGCGGCATGGCGGAAAGCGCCTCGAAGTGCGTGGGCACCATATAGGGCGGCAGCTTCTCGGCCAGGCCGGCGCGCAGGGCCGCCGGGGCCGGTGGCGCATCGCCGCTGGGCACCATGAAGGCCACCAGCTGTTCGAGCCCCTCGTCCTGGCGCAGCAGCACGGCCGTGGTGCCCACGCCCGGCTGCGCGGCCAGCACGGCCTCGATCTCACCCAGCTCGACGCGAAAGCCGCGAATCTTGACCTGGTCGTCGGCGCGGCCCAGGCACTGCATCTGCGGCGTGCCGTCGGCCGCCACCTCCACCCGCGCCAGATCGCCGGTGCGGTACAGGCGCGCCTCGGCCGGGTGGCGCGCCCAGGGGTTGGGCAGAAATTTCTCGGCCGTCAAATCGGGCCGGCCCAGGTAGCCGGCGGCCACGCCGGGGCCGGTGATGCACAGCTCGCCGGTTTCGCCAAAGGGCAGCAGCTTCAGCGTCGGTGGCACACCAGGTGCCTGCGCGTCGGCATCGATCGGCTCGATCACCATCAGCCCGTAGTTGGGCAGTGCCTGGCCGATGGTGACCGGCTGGCCGGCGCGCAGCTCGGCCAGGCTGGCCGACACCGTGGCCTCGGTCGGGCCATAGGTGTTGAACAGCTGGCGGCCGGGCCGCGCCCACTGCTCGGCCAGCGCCTGCGGGCAGGCTTCGCCGCCCAGGTTGATCAGGCGCAGGCAGGGCACGTCCTGCGCGAACAGCGCCAGCAGGGTGGGCACGGCGTGCAGCACGCTGATGTCGTGCTCGATCAGCGCGCGCGGCAGCGCCTCGGGGTCGCCGGCGATCTCCTTGGGGCCGATCCACAGCGTGGCGCCGACCAGGTAGCTGATCCAAATCTCCTCGAAGCTCATGTCGAAGGCGACCGAGAAGCCCTGGTAGACGCGGTCGTCCTCGCGCACCCCGAGGCGTTCGTTCTCGCTGCGCAGGAAGTGGCAGATGCTGGCCTGGGTGATGGCGATGCCCTTGGGCTTGCCGGTGGAGCCGCTGGTGTAGATGACGTAGGCGGTGTGCTCGGGCCGGGCGCCCTCGCGCCGCCGCAGCGGCGTGCCGGCCGGCAGCGGATCGAGCGCGGCCTGCGCCATCACCATGGGAACGGAAATAACCTCCAACGCTTGCCCAGACTGCGTCAGTAGCTCCTGAGTCAATAGCAAACGGGCCTGCGCGTCTTGCAGGCACACGGCCACGCGCTCGGCCGGCGCGTCGGCGTCGAAGGGCAGCCAGGCGGCGCCGGTCTTGGCGATGCCCAGCTGGCACACCAGCAGCTCGACGCCGCGCGCCAGCCACAGGCCGACGGCGTCGCCAGCGCGCACGCCAGCCTCGATCAGCCGGTGGGCCACGCGGTCGGCGGCGGCGTCCAGATCGGCGTAGCTCAGGTGCTCGCTGCCTGCGATCAGCGCCGTCTTGCGCGGCAGGCGCGCGGCCGTGGCTTCGAACAGATCGGCCAGGATTTCGGGGCGCTGGAAGTCGGGCCGGTCAGGGCCGTGCAGGATGGGCAGTGAGGTCATGAAAGGCCGGCGGCAAGCGGCGGGCGCGCCCATGCCGGGCGTCATTTTGCCGGACCGGCGACTGGCAGCGGGACGCAAGACGCGGCAGCGGCCCGGGCGGTTGACCGCGCCGGCTCGCGCCGCCGCACTGGGTACAGTGGCGCCCCATGCCAACCACTTCTCCGCGGTTGTTTCCGCTGCAGGGCACGCTGCGGCGCGTGGTCTACGTCGCCCTGTACGAGGGGCTGGCCATCGCCTTTGTCACCGTCGCCTTCGTGGCGGGCGATCAGAGCCTGGGCTCGGCCAGCGGGGTGGCGGTGGGCAGTTCGCTGATCGCGGTGCTGTGGAACCTGCTGTTCAACGCCCTGTTCGAGCGCTGGGAGGCGCGCCAGGCGGTGCGCTGCCGCGGCAAGGCGCGGCGCATGGCGCACGCCATCGGCTTCGAAGGCGGGCTGGCGCTGTGGCTGGTGCCCTTCATGGCCTGGTGGCTGGGGGTCGGCCTGTGGCAGGCGCTGCTGCTCGATCTGGGCCTGCTGCTGTTCTTTCTGGTCTACACCTTCGTCTTCACCTGGGTCTTTGATCAGCTGTTTGGACTTCCGCGCGCCGCCGCGTGACAATGGCGCACCATGCTTGAACTCGCCGACATTCAGCAGGCCGCCGAGCGCGTCCACGGCCAGGTGCTGGAAACCCCCTGTGTCGAGTCGCGCACGCTGTCGCAGCTCACCGGCACGCAGCTGTTCCTGAAGATGGAGAACCTGCAGTTCACCGCCTCGTTCAAGGAGCGCGGGGCCTGCAACAAGCTGGTGCAGCTGTCGGACGAGGAAAAGACGCGTGGGGTGATCGCCATGAGCGCCGGCAACCACGCCCAGGGCGTGGCCTACCACGCCGAGCGGCTGGGCATCCCGGCCACCATCGTCATGCCCACCTTCACGCCGGGCGTGAAGGTGGCGCGCACGCGCGGCTTCGGCGCCCGCGTGATCCTGCACGGCGATTCGCTGGAAGCCGCCTACACCCACGCCAAGGCGCTGGCCGAAGCGCAGAACCTGGTGTTCGTCCACCCCTACAACGACAGCGCCATCATGGCCGGCCAGGGCACGCTGGCACTGGAGATGCTGGCCGCGCAGCCGGCCCTGGACACGCTGGTGGTGCCGGTGGGCGGCGGCGGCCTGATCGCCGGCATCGCCACCGCCGCCAAGGCCATCCGGCCCGGCATCCGGGTGGTGGGCGTGCAGACGCAGCGCTTTCCGGCCATGGTCAACGCGGTGCAGGGCACGCGGCACCCGCAGGGCGGCAACACCATCGCCGAGGGCATCGCCGTCGGCGCGCCCGGCGCGCTGTGCCTGGAGGTGATCCGCCAGCGCGTCGACGAGCTGCTGCTGGTCGACGAAGGCGACATCGAGCAGGCCATCGTGATGCTGCTGGAAATCGAGAAGACGCTGGCCGAAGGCGCCGGCGCCGCCGCGCTGGCGGCGCTGCTGCGCCACAAGGACCGCTTTGCCGGCCACAAGGTCGGCATGGTGCTGTCGGGCGGCAACATCGACCCGCAGCTGCTGGCGCAGATCATCGGCCGCGGCCTGGTGCGCTCGGGCCGGTTGATCCGCATCGTCATCAGCGCGCGCGACGTGCCCGGTTCGCTGGCGCGCATCACCGCCCTGGTGGCCGAGGCCGGCGCCAACGTCGACGAAGTGCACCACCAGCGCGCCTTCACCCTGCTGGCGGCGCAGAACGTCGAGATCGAAATGGTGCTGCAAACGCGCGGCCACGAGCACGTGCAGGAGCTGCTGGCCCGGCTGCGCGGCGCCGGCCTGGAAGTGCGGCTGGTCACCGCCTGAGCCGCCCCCGCGCGCCGGCCGCGGCGGCCCGCGACCCGAACTGCGCTATGCTCGCACGCCTTGCGGTTGCCGGCCCCGCGCGTGGCGTGGCGCCGTTGCCGCCCGCGCCTGTCGCCGCCATGCCGCCCACCCCCTTGCCCCCGCCCCTGCGCCGCCGAGCGCCGCTGCTGCTGCGCTCGGCCGGCTGGCGCCTGGGCGTGGCCTGCGTGCTGGGCGCGCTGCTGGTGCTGCTGTGGCGCTGGGCGCTGGCGGGCGGGGGCTGAGTTGGCGGCGCCGATCACCCTGCACGATGTGACGCTGGGCTACGACGGCCACCCGGCGGTGCACCACGTCACGGGCGTGATCGAGGCCGGCGCGCTGCTGGCCGTGGTGGGCCCCAACGGCGCCGGCAAGTCGACCCTGATCAAGGGACTGGCGGGGCTGCTCAAGCCGCTGGGCGGGCGCATCGAGGGCTTGGCCGGCCAGCGCGTGGCCTACCTGCCGCAGCAGGCCACGCTGGAGCGCGGCTTTCCCATCACGGTGGGCGAGTTCGCCGCCATGGGGCTGTGGCACGAATGCGGCGCCTTCGGCGGCTATTCGGCGGCGCAGCGCCAGCGGGTGCGCGAGGCGCTGGCCCGTGTCGGGCTGGAAGGGCACGCGCGCCAGCCCCTGGACACGCTGTCGGGCGGGCAGTTGCAGCGCACGCTGTTCGCCCGCCTGATGCTGCAGGACGCCGACGTGCTGCTGCTGGACGAGCCGTTCGCCGCCATCGACCAGCGCACCACCGACGAGCTGCTGGCGCTGCTGCGCCAGTGGCACGCCCAGGGCAAGACCGTGCTGGCGGTGCTGCACGACCTGCACCAGGTGCGCGCCGCCTTCCCGCGCACGCTGATGCTGGCGCGCGAGCTGCTGGCCTGGGGCGACACCGACGCGGTGCTGACCCCCGCCACGCTGGGCCGCCTGCAGGTCATGCCCGAGGTGTTCGACGACCACGCGCCGGTGTGTCAGGCCATGCCCGCCGGGCCGGGCCACGACCACGCCGGCCACCGCCACGCGGAGCACCTCAAGTGAGCGGCGAGCTGCTGGACACCGGCCTGTGGGCGCTGCTGGTGGCGCCGCTGACCGAGTTCGGCTTCATGCGCCGCGCGCTGGTGGGCTGCGTGGCGCTGGCGCTGGGCTGCGCGCCGGTGGGCGTGTTCCTGCTGCTGCGGCGCATGAGCCTGACGGGCGATGCCATGGCGCACGCCATCCTGCCGGGCGCGGCCATCGGCTACCTGCTGTCGGGCCTGTCGCTGACGGCGATGTCCCTGGGCGGCGTGGCCGCCGGTCTTCTGGTGGCCGTCGGTTCGGGCCTGGTGGCGCGCAGCACGGTGTTGCGCGAGGACGCCAGCCTGGCCGCGTTCTACCTGCTGTCGCTGGCGCTGGGGGTGCTGATCGTGTCCACGCGCGGCTCCAGCGTGGACTTGCTGCACGTGCTGTTCGGCACCGTGCTGGCGCTGGACGACGCCGCGCTGGGCCTGCTGGTGGGCATCAGCCTGGCCACACTGGCCACGCTGGCGCTGCTGTACCGGCCGCTGGTGCTGGAATGCCTGGACGCGCAGTTCCTGCGCAGCGTCAGCCGCTTGTCGCCGCTGGCGCACTACGGCTTCTTGGTGCTGGTGGTGATCAACCTGGTGGCCGGCTTTCATGCCCTGGGCACGCTGATGGCGGTGGGCATCATGGTGCTGCCGGCGGCCACCGCGCGCCTGTGGGTGCGCGGCGTGCCGGCGCTGATGGCGCTGGCCACGCTGCTGGCGCTGGTGGCCAGCACGGCCGGGCTGCTGCTGTCCTACCACCTGGACTGGCCGACCAGCCCGACCATCGTGCTGTGCCTGGGCGGGGCGTACCTGCTGTCGCTGCTGGCGGGGCGCTTTGGCGCGTGGCGCCAGGGCCAGCACGGACGGCAGCGCCACCTGCGCGGCTGAGGATGCCGTGCGTTGCACAAATTCACCATCAAATCGGGCTCCAGCGCTTGTCTGTAAAGCGCAAGCAGCTATGAAAATAGAAGTAATAAGCGCGATGGGACGACGCCTGGCATGCACCGCCCTGGCCGGGTTGACGGCGACCGCGGCGCTGCCGGCGCTGGCGCAGGGCGTGGCCCCGCTGCGCGTGGTGGCCAGCTTCAGCCTGCTGGGTGACATGGTGCGGCAGGTGGGTGGCGAGCGCGTGACGGTGAGCACGCTGGTCGGCCCCGGCGCCGATGCCCACGTGTTCCAGCCCACGCCGGCGCACGCGCGCCAGGTCGGGCAGGCGCAGCTGGTGGTGACCAACGGCCTGGGCTACGAGGGCTGGATGCCGCGCCTGCTGCGCAGCACCGGCTACCGCGGCCCGCAGGTGGTGGCCACACAGGGTATCGAGCCGCTGCAGGCCGCGCCCGGGCAAGGCCATGGCGGCCACGGCCACGCCGACCCGCACGCCTGGCAAAGCGTGCCCAACGCCCTCGTGTACGTGAAGAACATCGAGGCCGGCCTGTGCGCCGCCGACGCCGCCGGCTGCGCCAGCTACCAGGCCAGCGCGGCACGCTACACGGCCGAGTTGCGCCAGCTGGACGCCGACATCCGCGCCGCCTGGGCGCCGATTCCGGTGGCGCGGCGCCAGGTGATCACCTCGCACGCGGCCTATGCCTACTACGGGGCGGCCTACGGCGTGCGCTTTCTGTCGCCGCAGGGCGTCAGCACCGACAGCGAGGCCTCGGCCCGCGGCGTGGCGCAGCTGGTGCGGCAGATTCGCCAGCAGGGCATCCGGGCGCTGTTCATCGAGAACATCGCCGACCCGCGCCTGATCGAGCAGATCGCGCGCGAAACCGGCGTGCGGCCCTCGGGCCGGCTGTATGCCGACGCGCTGACGCCCGGGGGCGGCGCGGCGCCCAGCTACGTGGCCCTGATGCGCGCCAATACCCGCGCGCTGACCCAGGCCGTGGGCGGCCCGTAGAATCGGCGCCTCGCCGCCAAGGAGCGTTGCAGCGGGTGCCGCCGATGGCCGTGTCCCGTCAGGCTTGGCGACCCGACCGATTCGCAACGACGCTCGCCTAGACCGACCCGATCCAGGTGAGTGCCATGTCCGTTGCCACCCCCCCGCCCCCGATGCGCCTGTCCGGCCTGGAGCCGCTGGCGATCGGCGAAGGCACGCTGTTCGTCAACGTCGGCGAGCGCACCAACGTCACCGGCTCCAAGGCCTTCGCGCGGCTGATCCTCAACGGCGAGTACGAGCAGGCGCTGGCGGTGGCGCGCCAGCAGGTCGAGAACGGCGCCCAGATCGTCGACGTCAACATGGACGAGGCCATGCTCGACTCGCAGGCGGCCATGGTGCGCTTTCTCAACCTGATGGCCAGCGAGCCCGACATCGCCCGCGTGCCGGTGATGATCGACTCCAGCAAGTGGAGCGTGATCGAGGCCGGCCTGAAATGCCTGCAGGGCAAGGGCATCGTCAACTCGATCAGCATGAAGGAGGGCGTGGCCGAGTTCAAGCGCCAGGCCACGCTGATCCGCCGCTACGGCGCCGCCGCCGTGGTGATGGCCTTTGACGAACAGGGCCAGGCCGACACCTTCGCGCGCAAGATCGAGATCTGCGAGCGCGCCTACCGCGTGCTGGTCGACGAGGTGGGCTTCGCGCCCGAGGACATCATCTTCGACCCCAACATCTTCGCCATCGCCACCGGCATCGAGGAGCACGCCAACTACGCGGTGGACTTCGTCGAGGCGGTGCGCTGGATCAAGGCCCACCTGCCGGGCGCCAAGGTGTCGGGCGGCGTGTCCAACGTGTCTTTCAGCTTCCGCGGCAACGACCCGGTGCGCGAGGCCATCCACACCGTGTTCCTCTATCACGCCATTCAAGCCGGCATGGACATGGGCATCGTCAACGCCGGCATGGTGGGCGTGTACGACGAGCTGGAGCCCGAGCTGCGCGAGCGCGTGGAGGACGTGGTGCTCAACCGCCGCCCGGACGCCGCCGAGCGCCTGCTGGAGATCGCCGAAGCCGCCAAGGGCGCGGCCAAGGACGACTCGAAGAAGCTGGAGTGGCGCCACGCCGGCGTGAACGCGCGCCTGAGCCACGCGCTGGTGCACGGCATCACCGACTTCATCGTGGAGGACACGGAAGAGGCCTACCAGCAGATCCTGAAGGATGGCGGGCGCCCGCTGCACGTCATCGAGGGCCCGCTGATGGACGGCATGAACGTGGTGGGCGAGCTGTTCGGCGCCGGCAAGATGTTCCTGCCGCAGGTGGTCAAGAGCGCGCGCGTGATGAAGCAGGCCGTGGCCCACCTGCTGCCCTACATCGAGGCCGAGAAGCAGGCGCTGCAGGCCGCCGGCGCCGACGTGCGCAGCAAGGGCAAGATCGTGATCGCCACCGTCAAGGGCGACGTGCACGACATCGGCAAGAACATCGTCACCGTGGTGCTGCAATGCAACAACTACGAGGTCGTGAACATGGGCGTGATGGTGCCCGCGCACGAAATCCTGGCCAAGGCGCGCGCGGAGGGCGCCGACATCGTCGGCCTGTCCGGCCTGATCACGCCCAGCCTGGAAGAGATGCAGCACGTGGCCGGCGAGATGCAAAAGGACGCCTACTTCCGCGAGCGCCAGATCCCGCTGCTGATCGGCGGCGCCACCACCAGCCGCGTGCACACCGCGGTCAAGATCGCGCCGCACTACGACGGCCCGGTGGTCTACGTGCCCGACGCCTCGCGCAGCGTGGGCGTGGCGCAGGGCCTGCTGGGCGAGGGCGTGGCGAAGTTCTGGGCCGACGTGCGCGCCGACTACGAGCGCGTGCGCCAGCTGCACGCCGGCAAGAAGCAGGCGCCGCTGTGGCCGATCGACAAGGCGCGCGCCAACAAGGCGCGCATCGACTGGGCCAGCTACACCCCGCCGGTGCCCAAGTTCATCGGCCAGCGCCTGTTCACCCACATCGACCTGGCCGAGTTGCTGCCCTTCATGGACTGGACGCCCTTCTTCCAGACCTGGGACCTGGCCGGCAAGTACCCGGCCATCCTGAACGACGAAGTGGTGGGCCAGGAAGCCACGCGCGTGTTCCAGGACGCGCAGGCCATGCTCAGGAAGATCGTCGACGGCCGCTGGCTGACCGCCAACGCGGTGGTCGGCTTCTGGCCCGCCAATACCGTGCGCGACGACGACATCGAGCTGTACGCCGACGAGGCGCGCCGCGAGGTGGTGCTGACCTGGCACGGCCTGCGCCAGCAGACCGAAAAACAGGAGGACGCCGCCGGCCAGCTGCGCCCGAGCCGCTGCCTGGCGGACTTCATCGCCCCCCGGAATGCTATTGATTCAGGAGCTATCGGCGCTCACCCCTCGGGCGTTGGAGGCCAGAATGTTGTCAAGGATTATCTGGGCGCCTTCGCCGTCACCGCCGGCATCGGGGTGGAGCAGAAGGTGGCCGAGTTCATGGCCGAGCACGACGACTACAGCGCCATCACGCTCAAGGCCCTGGCCGACCGCCTGGCCGAGGCCTGCGCCGAGTGGCTGCACCACCGCGTGCGTACCGACCTGTGGGGCTACGCCAGCAACGAGGGCCTGAGCAACGACGAGCTGATCGCCGAAAAGTACCGCGGCATTCGCCCCGCGCCCGGTTACCCGGCCTGCCCAGACCACAGCGTCAAGCGCCCGCTGTTCGAGCTGCTGCGCACGGGCGAGATCGGCATGGGCCTGACCGAGTCCTATGCCATGACGCCGCCGGCCAGCGTGAGCGGCTTCTACTTCAGCCACCCGCAGAGCACCTACTTCAACGTCGGCCGCATCGACATGACGCAGGTGACCGACATGGCGGCGCGCCGCGGCATGGAGCCGGCGGCGCTGGAGCGGCTGCTGGCGCCCAATCTGGGCTTGTGAGACCGTCGCCGGAACCTCAGAACTCGAACACGTGGCCGGCGCTGAGCCAGCGGATGTCGTGCGACACCTCGCTGAGTGGCGGGCGCACCTGGTCGAACTGCGCGATCTCGCGCATGATGACCTCGGTGTCGGCCGGCTTGGTGTGCGTGATGTAGATGGGGTAGCGCCGCGCCCGGTCGATGTGGTCCAGCTCCTCGGCCAGCACGGCGGGTGACAGGTGCTGGGCCATCCGTGCCAGCTCGCGCTCGCGGTTGGCAAAGGCGGTCTCGATGACCAGGCTGTGCACCTGGAGCTGGTTGACGCGGCGCCAGAAGTCGGGGTGGCCACAGGTGTCGCCGCTGAACACCCAGGACGGGGCGCCAGGCACCTGGCGGCGCACGGCATAGCCGACGGCCGGCACCGAATGACGGGCCGGCAGTGCCTCGATCACGCGGCCGCCCACCTCGCGCAGCTCGCCGACCTCTAGCGGGTGAAAGCGCACCAGCGGCATGTCCGGTGACGGCAGGCAGGAAAAATCGGGCCAGATCACCCCGTTGAAGACATGTGCGCGCAGCGCGGCGATGGTCTTCGGCAGGGCGTGCACGTGCACCGGCCGGCCGATGCGGTCGCACGCCATGGTGTCCACCATCAGCGGCAGGCCGGCGACGTGGTCGAGGTGGGAATGCGTCAGGAACACGTGCTCGATGCGCAGCATGTCGTCGCGCGTGAGCTCGCCGACGCCGGTGCCGGCATCGATCAGCACGTCCTGGTCAACCAGGAACGAGGTGGTACGGCAGTCTCTGGCAATGGCGCCGGAGCAGCCCAGCACGCGGACCTTCATGGCGAAATCTGTGGTTGTCACTTGACGTCGAACGCCGTGGTGCCATCCCAATCCGGCCCCGGCGGAGAACGAAGTAAAAAGGCTAATCGCTCGGCGTACAGGCGGTAAAGGTAATAGTTGGCGTTTCGTGCCTGCAACGCCTGGATCGCCGGCTCGAACTCGGCAAAGCGGCGTGCGCGCCACAGTGCCAGGGCCCGATGCCAGGCGGCCAGTTCGTCGCGCAGCGCCACGTCGTCCTCGCCCGTGGCGGCGCGCACGGTGTGGATGCTGACGGCCTGGTGCCGCCCCTTGACCCGCACCCGGTCCAGCTCCTGCCAGGCGCAGGCCGTGGCGGCCTGGTCGACCGTGGCCTGGGCGGCGATCAGCTCGACCCCGTACCGGCCTGCCAGCGACTCCAGTCGCGCCGCCAGGTTGACGGCATCGCCGATCACCGTGTAGGCCCGCCGCAGGTCGGACCCCATGTTGCCCACCGAGACCACGCCGGTGTTCAGGCCAATGCCCACCGCCACCGGCGGCAGGCCACGCCTGGCATGCTCGGCGTTGAGCGCCGGCAGGCTGCGAAGAATGGCCAGCGCCGCATCCACCGCCCGCCGCGCATGGTCCGGCATGGCCACCGGGGCACCCCAGAACGCCATGACGCAGTCGCCGATGTACTTGTCCACCGTCCCGTGGTGGGCCTGGATCACCTGGGTCAGGTGGCTGAGCACTTCGCTCAGCAGCGCCTGCAGCGCCTGCGGCTCCATGCTTTCCGACAGGCTGGTGAAGCCGCGCAGGTCGCAGAACATGACCGTCAGCTCCTCGGAGCGGGCGGCCATGCCGTAGCGCTCGGGCTGCCGCAGCATCTGCTGCACCAGTTCGGGCGGCACGTAGGTGGCGAACTGCCGTGCCAGGGCACGCTTGGCCCGGCTTTCGACAAAGTAGCCCAGGGCCATGTCGAGCACCAGCATGGCGAACACCAGCGCCAGCGGCGTGGCCAGCGGCATCGCCAGTCCGCCAAGCCCGTAGAGGGCGCTGTCCAGGCCCAGCAGGGCCGCCAGCAGGCCGAGGCCAAGCGCCAGCGTCCGGCCCACCGACAACCACGGCAGGCCCAGGGACAGCGCGGCGCCCAGCAGGAGCAGCAAGCTGACCTCGTAGCCGACGGCGTAGTCCGGCCGCACGGCGATGCGCCCGTCCAGCATGCCGGAGATCAGGTTGGCGTGGATCTCGACCCCGGGGTAGACCTCGGCCACGGGCGTGGTGCGCAGGTCCATCAGGCCGGGGGCGGTAAAGCCCAGCAGAGCCCAGCGTCCCTTGAGCTCGGCAGCGGCCAGTCGCCCTTCCAGCACATCGAGCGCCGAAACGTAGCGAAACGACCCCCCCTTGGGGCCGCCAGGGCCACGGTAGGGCACCAGGGCGGTGCCGCGAGCGTCCAGCGGGATGCGCCACTGGCGCGCGCCGTCGCCCACCCGCAGCGCCTGCAGCGGCGCGTCGGTGGCGGCGCCCAGTTGCTCGGCCCGCAGCGGCGGACGGCCCAGGCCCAGCCGCAGGGTGGCCAGGGCCAGCGATTCGTAGAGCGCGCCGCCAAACCCGGCCAGCACCGGCACGGCGCGCACGGTGCCGTCCGGGTCGGCCACCGCATTGAAAAACCCGGCGGCCTGCGCAGCCCCGGTCAATGCCGGCACATTGCCACCGAATCCGTCCCAGTGCAGCAGGCCGGCTGGCAGGGCATCGGGTTGCGCCCAGGGCGCGGGCAGCGCACCGGAGCGGCGGGCGTCGCGGTCGCTGCTGAAGT
>Ga0208564_1000478_pt1:5000-36637 | contig 36637 bp, 35 predicted proteins | sample AD_UKC073_MetaG_FD_184439 | JGI IMG/M metagenome (GOLD analysis project Ga0208564, IMG submission 184439) | Active sludge microbial communities of municipal wastewater-treating anaerobic digesters from USA - AD_UKC073_MetaG (SPAdes) (version 2) | ecosystem: Engineered > Bioreactor >... | reverse complement strand
GGGCACTCTTGAAACTGCTGTCACAATCTGTCCGGTCCAGATCATGGAGTGAAAAACCGCTGCCTCTTTCATTCAGGGCAAACCTACTTATCTTTCTACTAAGTCTATCCCGGTCCCTTTTACTGAGCTTATCCCTGCTTTCCAAAAAGGAATCTGTAAAACCTATGCTTTTCATGTTAACACCTCCTGCATATATTCCAGGATAGTTTGTTCAAATGAATTCATTTTCTATCAATTTTGAATTATATAAATATTGCACTTATATATATTACAACATTTTATGCCAAATTCCTTTATATAAATGGAAAGACAGCCATATATTCTTTTGTTAGGCCTTATTATATCAGGCCTTTCACTCTTTCTTGAGTTAATTGGTGCTTTTTTTGCTTTTTATATATCTATCCGGTTAACATTCTTTATGCATTTCATTGTCGATTCAGACAAAACTATTTTTGAATCTCTGAAATTAAGCTACCGGTTAACTAAAGGCAGGGCCATAGAAACAGCTCTAAATAAATTTTTATGGATAACTCTAATTTTTATTGCTTTTCTTTTGGGGGGAACATTTTTGTTTCTGATTTAGCAGATGTGCTTACAGTTATTTTTGCTCTGCCGCTAGTATGCTATTTAGCAAGCGATTTATTTAGTTACTATACCGGGAGAAAAGAAAATTATTACAGGAGACTGCCGGGATTAATTAAAAACAACCTGTAATAAATTTTAAGTAAATGACTTTATGCTGCAAAACCTATGCCCCTTCCCTGAAAAAGAAGGGGCTTTCTTCAGCTCTTTTTATTGCCCTTCCCAATAACCTTCCGATATATATTCACGCCTGCCTCGTAAACTTCCTGACTCATCTGCCCATAAATAAAATTCTGCTACTATCATACCTATTACAGTCTGGACCCTTGTTGTCCTCCTTATATACATGCCTGTATCGTCTTTGGGCGAATACCCTTCCAGTTCATCAATAGCTGCTAATTCTTTCTCAGACACCTTATATAGCTCACCATAGACCTGACCTTTTCCTTCTACAATTGCCGGAAAGTATCTTAATGAATACATATCATAACCTTCAATTACACCAGGGCCAAGATATACAGCTTCAGTCATGAGGCGGTGATTCCCAAATCCCTTTTTTAAGGAGCCATAGACAAATAATATGTACTCCTTCCCATTGTTATTGCTTATAGCATTCAATATTTTAGAAATTGATTCTTTATACTCCTCTCCTGCAAATATATCCCATACTTCCCGGATATCAGCAGTCTCCATGGCTTTGTAACCTGTTAAGATATGTCTTAAATATCCTGCCTCCGGAATACCGTATCCCCTCTTTTCCCCGTCTCCATAAGACTGATCCATTATATAGGTTATACACTCTATTTTTCTTCCATTTTGCTTATCAATTATCTCCACATTCTGTCTCTTGTAGACATAAGGGTGTCCTTCACAGCGGTCAAGGGTTTCCCAGTCCTCCGGCTCCTGAATACGGTATATCATACCCTTCACGGAATCCCCGGGACTTTCAATAATATTGGCGACTATCTTACCTCTGTTATTGTTTTGAAAGCCTAATTTGTAACCCTTCAACTCTCCCTCTGATATTTTTTGAGCTGATGGACAGCGGTCTTTGATCCTATCTTCATCCAGATTACTTCCATAAGCAAAATACAGGATATCAATCTCCCCTTTCTTTATCTAGTTATTCAATAATTATTATAAAGCATCACTTTAACACCATTATGTTGAAAACAATTGTTCATATAGATCAAACATGAAATTATACTATATCTGGTAATCTTTTTAATATTATATCTATAAATTTATTTAGCCTCTCCAAATCATTAATAAAATCTTCATTAGTACCTATATCATTTCCATTAAATATATGTATGGCATTCCTGGTAAACTGGATATTTCTTATCCATTTTTCCCAGCAACTATCTTTATCCCAAAGAATTCCTCTGCTATATTGTATTAAATATTCAAATGACAAATCTCGGGGATGTATCATCTCGTCTTTTTTATTTTTCTTAGGATTCTTTTTATAATCTAAAAAATAAACACAATAAAAAAACTTTAACCAGCACTCTACAATAGCTCCTAGATTTACTCGAGCCAATAATAGTTCTCCTTCATTAAGAATCAACTCTTTATTTACCCAAATCTCCAGACAATCTGTAAGCTGAATTATCCAATCCAATCTAACTTCATTAAGTATTTCTGCAACATCTTTAGGTGCAAATCCATAAACCTCTTTCCATTCTGTCATTGTCTTATTTGTCTTTTCTCTAATGACATTTAAAATCATCTTAACTAACACCCCAATCTTTTAATTTTATAAAAAAGCGATTATTTAGAATTTTCATAGAAGTACAAGAATTACACTAATGGTTATTACGCTTTCTAAATACAACTCATTTAACTCAATTTAAACAGCTAAATATCCACTTTCAATTTCCTGTTCAATCGCTTTTTTCAGGCTCGTTTTGGTTATTTTTAAACCATGTGCATCTGTTAACCTGACGACCTTTGGATATCCATCATTGTTCTCTAAAAATGTAATGATACTTGAATAATCTCCCTTACCTGTCATTGAATGGGGAACAGGCCCAAATAAAATCAAACGATAGAGGGAGTTATATTGAAGTTTACGAAAATCATATTTTTTTGCCTCTTCATATCCTAAATGAAGTTCTATACGTTCCTTGTCAATGCCGTATTCTTTCAAGCATCCGTAAATTATCCTATCCTTAATCTTGCTATCGCCAAAAATTAGTATTTTGCCATCCGGATCTGTATCATAAAAACTTTCTTTTTCTTCATCAGGAAAAAGATCTCCCATCCCTATTTTGTTAAGGTACTCTTTCAATTCACCCTTTTCATTTGCTGATTTAATATCTTTAAATAAACGATAGGATACCTCATTTATTATAAGAATAAGTTCATCCATGCTGAATTGCATTATATCATTCCTTCAAAGAGTCTTGCTTTCTTATCAAGGGATAAATCAATTTGTTCTTTCAATACAATGAGTAGATCATTGAGATTACTATATTCCTCTGCTATTTTATCCTGCTGTTCCCTGGGCAAATCAGGAATTCTGATATTCTTTAAATCCTGGATGCTTATGCTCTTCATAACAGTACCCTTTGAAAGACGATTCAATTGAGAAAGGCCTGCTTCACTCTGCAAGAATGCCTCTACAAAAACAGGGTTAACTTTAGTCTCGTCTAATTCTATAAAATATAAATTTCCACTTGCCAGTATATATTCATCATCTCTAACACGGGCCATAGCAATTTTATAAGGAAACAACTTGGAAATTATTAAGTTCTTATCCTTAATGCAGTACTTTAAATATTTTTCATCAATATATACTAAACAAGGGAGTTCTGAATCAATAATTCCGTCATTAATATTTTGGAGCCTAAGATAATAACAATTTGTTTTTTCTTTACTGCTCATATCGTCCAATTCTTTGGAATTTATCATGGCTCCTCGATTAATTGATCTGATTACATCACCTAGAGGTATACCTTCTTCAATTTCATTTCCAAAGCCTATATAGCGTTGTGGATTAAGTATATAATCCTGTTTTGCTAATTCTTCCGCTGATATTTCTATACTAATATCTGTATCATTGTTATAGGCCTCTATTATTTTCTCTATATCCTTGTCTTCCAAAGTATTTATTCTGCGTCCTTCTGTATATATTTTTGAGGCATCTACCATTCTAACTTTTTTGTTATCTTGGCTTAAAATAATCATTGAAAGCTGGATTGCTGTAGAAGTCATTAAATTTGGTGGAAGAAGAATAACTCCTTCAATAATTCCATTTTCAAGTAATTTTTGTCGTATTTCTTCATCAGGTTTATTCCAGGTACCTGCTCCTGACATCAATACTATGGTTTTTCCTGGCTTATTCATATTCAAATATGCAGCCATAGAATAAATCCAATCACCGGATACTGTTTTTCTAGCCTTTTTAAAAAACATCTCTAACCTATTATTCTTGTTCATAAGATCTTTAAGATCCCTCAATCTCAATCCCAAAGGAAAATTAGAAAAAACTTTATTTGCCTTTAAATACGAATAATCCTGGCTTACAAAATTCCCCTGTATAAAATTTATTGGCTGTTCTAATAAATATTTTCGCATATTTGCAATAATCACATTGTGCCTGTTAATTTCAACACCGTATAAATATTTACCTTTCCCTCTCAGGGCAGTTGCTGTAAGAAAGGAGTTAACACCAGAACCCAGATCCAATATTATATCATCTTCTTTAAGATCCAGAAGTTTAATGGTTAATTTTGATATACCTATGGGTGTAGAAATTTGGCTAATGTCGCTAAAAAGTCTAGGCTCTGAAAACAGAGCTGTAGCCTTTAATATGTCTTTACTATATTTCTCCGCCAATTCTTCAATTAAGCTAAAGAATTTTTCTGCCGTCTTCTTTAAAAAAAAGTGTACCATTCCTTCTTCAAAATTATTGTCTATATATTTTACAAGTGTTTCAAAGTTTTGAGTTTCTTTTAATATTAAAGATAATACTGGTAAAGCAACTATATAAGATAGAAGTTCGGGATCCTGTTGATATTCATCCCTAATTGAATTTATAATATAGGATTCAACTTCGTGAAAATCAATCTTCATTAAATTTTTATAAATTTCTCTATTCAAAATAAATACCTCCTTTGTGTTTTCTGTGGTTATTATAAACCATATTTTATCACTTGTCAATGGTTTTTTATAACCATTATAAATATATAAGGTACAAAATAAAAATGCCAGGAATTATCCTGACATTGTAATTTATACTAATTCATATCTCCTGTAAAAATCTTCCTAGTTTCTCTATCACAAGATTATAGAATTCTCTATGAAACTTTATTATAACTGAAGTTCCTCCAATAAATTAGACACATAGTTTAAATATATTTCTCTCGTTTTCGTATTCTTCCGGATTTTTTAAGTCCAGGATGATTGTAAATGAATTCTATTAAAAAATCTCAATGTATTCATAAATGTCCCTTTTGGCCTGTTTCCTAGTCTGATATTTTGGTGATTTATTGTAGAGAAAAAGCTTTCAACAACAGCATTATCCTAACATTCCCCCTTACGACTCATAAAAGACCTGATACCATATTTTCATAACAGCTTTTGAAATTCACAACTGGCTTATTGCCTACTCCTATCCTAATGAAATATTAATCCTTTAAAAGTTTTACGGTTCTTAATAGTACAGAATACTACTGTTGATGTCAAAAAGAACTCCTCTACAGATAATTGATTTTTAAAAGAATTTAATATAAGTTCAGCACCCTGAGGGCCAATATATAACGGTTGGACCAGACTTGTTTCAAATTCCCGTGTTCCTGTAATCTCATCTACCATAAATCTCTGGCGGTATATAATTTACAAATGGAGGGTTACAGTAAAAAAACCAACCGTTAAGGTTGGTCCATCTCCAGGATTATTTTAATTCAATTTCTAACCCAGATATTTTGTTTTCAACAATATCCCAAATAATATTACTGTTAACACCAAAGTATTCATGAATTAATATATCTCTAAGACCAGCAATCTTTCTCCATTCAATATCAGGATTATTTTCTCTTATTTCCTCAGGTATTTTTTTAACCGCCTCACCTATAATTTCTAAATTTCTGATAACTGCATCTTGAATTAATTCACTTTTTTTAAATTCCGATTTTGATATACCCTTTGTAAATTTTTTTATCTTTTCAATACTTTATAGTCACGCATATATAACACTGCCCAATATTTCTTTTTTTAAATCCTCTTTTATATTTTCAGCTATAACCAGATCTACTTTTTTATTGAACCTTTCCTCTAAATAAAATTTTAAATCCATATAATTATCAAAAGTTTCGTTTCCCTCTTTAAATTCAACTAAAATATCAATATCACTATATTCATTTTCCTGGTTTTTAGCATATGAACCAAACAATCCGATTTTATTAATTCCGTATTTTTCTAACTCATATTTATTATTCTTTAAAAATATAATTATATCTTCACTCTTCAAAATACATCCCCCTTTCTCCAAATTTTCAAAATAGTCAAACGAAAGCTGGGGATTATCTGTTTACCAAATCTACAAATATCAATAATAATCTTTTATTCCAATTTTATTATATCATATTTGGCATCTATTAACTCATTTATTTTGTAATTACTTATTTCTTTTTCTATATATTCTTTCTATTTTTCTATTTTATATTTCTGCAAATTATCGTTAATTCTTTCATTAATAGAAAGAAAAACCAACCCCTTAGGGGTTGGCCTTTGTGTATCACATTACTAACTTATCTATCTCCTCTTTCTCCGGTTACGATGTAACCTGTCCAATCCTTGTTGTTCTTTCATCAATTTATCATAGGCACCTGCAACCAGGGCCTGTTTCTCTGCAGAGACCCTGTCTGCGAAAAAGCAATATAGCCGGTACCATTGTTCAAATCTTAACTCTGTTGGATTTGCATCCATATTGAATCCATTATCCCTGGCCAGCCTCTTCAATTGTTTATGGGTAAATATCCTTTTACACTTATTCCCTAGCCCCTTGTTCTGTCGGGTAAAAATATAGGTTATAAAATCCTGGTAGAGCCTCCCCTCCTTTTCCTTCAATAATTGTTTTCTTCTTTGTCTGATATGGAGGAAAACTGCATCTACATCCGGTACTGGCCTGAAATCTGTTTTTTGAAAGCTGTGGAGTATTCTGAATTCAAAATATGGTTTTAAAAGCAGGGAACGCAGTGATTCTTTATAATAGGGGTAACCGATATATTTCCAGGCTGCCTCTTTTTGTATAACCAAATAGGCATCCTGAGGTGCCCTGTTTTTTTCTGTTATTTTATGGATTATCTCTGCTGTAATATTAAAAGGTATATTGGCAAAGACTTTATATTCCTTACCCTCCGGCAGTTCATACTGGAGAAAATCCCCCTTGATAATCTCTACATTTTTCCTGCCTTCAAACATGGATGATAGCTTTTTATAAAGATAATCATCATACTCAACGGCAATTACCCTCCTGACAGTCCTGGCCAGCTCCCAGGTTATTATCCCTTTACCAGGGCCAATTTCCAGGACAAGGTCATCCTTATCTAAATTACTCATTTCTATCAATTTATTTACCAGTTCAGTACTCTGTAAAAAATTCTGCGTATACTTTAATTGTTGCCTAATCCTTTTATTCATATGGAATCCGCTCCTTATTTTTGAAATCCCTAGAAGCGGATTCCTGATTATTAATCAGTGGCCCATATAAACACCAGTATACAATAAACAAAAGGCCTATATATACATAATTAGTTTAAGTATATATATATATAAAGTTGCCAATGAACATAAGGTTCACCAACAACCTCCTGTTCATCAAGAATCCGCCAATAGGGTATGACAATTCCACCTGTACTGCAAAAAATTGCAGGAAACAGGTTGTACCCCATAGCCTTTATTCACTTTCCTGGCTATCCAGCCATCTGGCGAATTCTTATGAAAAACATACCCATAATCTATCCTCACTTTATAATCCAAAATAATAACCTACAGAAAATGTTATCATAAATCTTTAGTATTTTCAACTATACTTTTATTGTTAATTTGGAAGCAGCTTCTTCTAAACTATTGAAATCTGTTTGAACATCCTTTAACCCTCATAGGCCATAGTCAAGATATTTTTTACATCATTAATATCCAGTTTTCTAATACTTCCTATGGTATTGGTTGCCGGGTTATATTGCACACTTGCAGCTAATTTATCTATATCCAGGTTTTTGATAAAAAGTTCCTTTAGATTAACAGGCATTCCCAGGCTGACAAAAAATTCCTCGGTTTTCCTGATTCCTTCCAGGGCCTGTTTTTCTTCATCCTCAAGCTTTACATCAAAAACCTTTTCGGCATATCTGGCAAATCTGGGAATATCATTCTGGTAGACATAACGCATCCAGGAAGGCATGATTGCAGATAAAGTCATGCCATGGGTGATATCATACAGGGCACTTAATTCATTGCCAATTACATGGGTAGCCCAGTCCTGAACCCTGCCAACTCCCAGGGTATCATTTTGAGCAATAGTCCCAATCCACATTAATTCTGCCCTGTATCTATAGTCCTCTGGATTCTTAATAGCCTTAACCCCTATATCCACCAATGTCCTCAAAGCACCTTCAGCCATCCTGTCAATTACCCCTATATAAGTAGCAGGGGAGAAATATCTTTCACAGATATGGGAAAACATATCAACTACCCCGTTAGCTGTCAAAAATGCAGGCAGTGTATAGGTTAATTCTGGATTCATGAAGGTTATCATGGGTGCCAGGTGGCGGGAACTGATCAGGATTTTTTCATTGGTTTCTGTATTATTGATGACAGATACATTACCTGACTCACTGCCAGAGGCTGGATAGGTAAGAACAACACCTATCTTCAAAGCAGATTCTACCTTGCCCTTCCCAGTGAATAAATCCCAGACATCCCCATCATATCTTGCCCCTGCAGCAATGGCTTTAGCAGAATCAATAGTACTTCCTCCACCTACAGCCAGAACAAAATCTATCTCTTCTTCCCTGGCAATTTCAACCCCTTTTCTGACCAGTGACAGGCGGGGATTCGGCTCTACTCCATCCAGTTCAAATACCTCTATATTGTTTTTCTCCAATTCACCCTTTATCCTGGCAAGCAAAGGCTGTAAAAAATCGTCTCCGGTATGATGGGCCAGGACTTTCTTAAAACCATAACCCGATAACTTTTCACCGATTTTCAGCTCGGCATTTTTGCCAAATACAAATTCTGTGCTAACCTGATGCTCAAAATCCAACAAAATAATCATCCCCCTCTTGCTTTCAATTTCCCTAACCCTTCTGTAGATTCAATAATAGATCCACCAATTCATGGGAAGTCTCTACTATATAGTCTGGTTTTTCTGCCATTACCAATCCAGGGTCACCATCACCATACAAAACCCCGATTGAATCTATCCTATTTGCCCTGCTTGCTACTATATCAGTATAGGTATCCCCTATATAGACAGGTTTTAGATTGTCTTTATTTTCCATTAATAATATTTCTATCATCTTCTCCTTGCTTAAAACTCTATCAGGATAATAATCCGGAGAGATATATTTTTCAAAATACTTTCCCCAGCCTTTTTCTCTTAATATCTTATCCAGAGGCTGAAAGGGTTTATTGGAGGCAATATAGCACTTGGAGCCCCTTCTAACTAGTTCAGCTAAAAGATATTCTATCCGGGGGAATAAAACTGTATTATGAAAATCATTAATTGTTCTATAGTGGATTTTTACATTTTCAATAAATTCCTGCTTTTTCTCCTTTGGAATATCTGGACAGAGGATATCAAATAATTCACCTGTAGAGAAGGCCAGATTACTGGGATCCCCCCTGAAGGCTGCTGGTATGCTGCAATTATAAAAAGAACAGGCATATTCTACAGACTGCCAGACATCTTCTTTAGAATCAGCTAAAGTTCCATCAAAATCAAAGATTATCATCTGGTATTTTAACATCTAATAACCACCTTTACCTGGGCATTTCCTGAATCTGATTTTGCCATATAAACTATAGACTTATAGGCTATATTATTAAGACAAGAAGATAAACTTTCCTTATCTTCTTGTCTCATCTATTGGATTAATTATAGGATTTTAAGGTACTGTATAATAAAGCAAGAAAGCCATCAAAATCAAGTTCCAGGGCACCTATTGCATTTGGCTGAGCCCCTCTGAATTTCATAGTGGGTTCCCGGTGCAGGTCTACCTTTGGATCTGAACCCCGCAAATGCCTATAATCACAAACAGTCATTCCCCTGGTTAATTTGCCGTTTAATTCAACATCAATATGCATTGGTACAGATTTGATTAAATCAGGATTGATAATCCAGGCAACAGCACAGGCATCATGTAAATTTGCTCCTTTGATGTCAGCAGTGTCATAACAGGCCTGGATAAAATAATCCACTAAATCTGCGGCAAAGTTTGCGGCCTTTGTACCTATCTCCCTGAATTTAAACATCTCTTTTTCAGTTATTAAACACTGTCTGGTCAGATTAACCCCTGTCATTTTCACCAAGGCTCCGGAATTAAAGACTATTGAAGCCGCTTCCGGGTCCACAAAGATATTAAATTCAGCTGCCGGGGTCCAGTTGCCAAAGGTAACCGAACCTCCCATGATACAGATTTCCTTGATGTTTTTTACTATATCAGGGTTTTTATTGATAGCTGAAGCTACATTGGTCAAAGGCCCGGTAGCAATAATGGTAATATCCTTATTTGCTAAAACTGTTTCTACGATAAAGTCCACTGCATGCTTGTGCTGGGCCTTTATTTTGGGTTCTGGTAAGACTGGGCCATCCATACCAGATTCACCATGAAATTCAGGTGCTGTTACAAGGGGATTGACCAGGGGGCCAGCATGTCCCTTATAGACAGGAATATCCTCTCTCTCAATGACCTCCAAAACCTTTAAAGCATTAGTTGTAACATTTTCCAGAAAACCATTTCCGCCAATAGTTGTTATTCCCAAAACATCCAGATGTTGTGCTGCCAACATTATTGCAAAAGCATCATCATGGCCAGGATCACAATCCAATATTATTTTTTGCATAGCTTAAACACCTTCTTTCTTATGGGTCTGCAAAAATTCCTCTAATTCCTCTATCTTTGGTGAATTCCTTGCTCCTTCTTTGCTAACTTTATATCCAGCAACAGCATTACCCAGCCTGACACTATCCAATAAACTACAGCCTGCTAGCCTGGCAGCTATAAAACCACCATTATAGACATCTCCTGCTCCCACGGTATCACAAACCTCTACCTTATAGCCTGGTACTTCTATACATTGGTCTGGGGTTATGGCCATAGAGCCGCCTGCACCCATTCTTGCTATAATTGTTCTGGTCTCACTGGCAAAATATTTTGCACTATCTAACCAGTTTTCTTCAGGTTTCAAATAATAGAATTCCTCCTCGCCTGAACCCAGGACATAATTACAATATTCCATTATTTCCAGAACTGTATCCTTATAATCCTTATCCAACCTGCCATTATCTACTCTTAAATTTAAATCAAAGGATGTGGTGACACCTGCTTCATAGGCAAGCTTAAAGATTTCCAGCACTGCCTCCCTGGCAGATGATTCTGCTACAAGTACCATACCTGAAGAGTGAATCCAGTCAGCATTTTTTATTTCATCCAGATCTACTTTCTGCAAGTCTAATTCCTTAAAGGACTGTTTTGTTCTGGGCCAGCCCCACAAATATCTTTCCCCATATTCATCTATAAAGGCAAAAACCCCAACTGTATTTAGTTCTTTATCTATTATCAAATTTTCTGTATTTATATTTTCCTGCTGCAGATCTTCTATAATATATTTGCCATAGTTATCAGCACCAATGGTACCTACAAAGGATACCTCCAGGCCAAGCCGGGATAATGCTACTGCTGTATTGGCTCCTGTTCCTCCCCCCATCAAGACAGGGGTTTTAAATTCCACATTAGTCCTTTCTTCATTTAAAAACTTTGGGAAAGGAACTATAATGTCAACATTTACATCACCAACAACAACTACTTTTTTTTTACACCTTTATAATTTAACACTGTTAACAGCCTCCACAAATGCCCTTACCTTTTCAGGGTCTTTAATTCCTTTGCCAGGAGTTGTTTTTTTATCAAAATTTGTATAACTAAAGGAGTCTACACCATAGGGTCTGGCAATTTTCATAGCTTCTGCCACATTGGAAGCATCTAAGCCCCCGGCAATAATACATCTGACCTTGGTGCTCTCTACAATTTTCCTGTCAATATTCCAATCATGGGTTAAGCCTGTAGCACCAATATCACTGGCACCGACAGCCTTGGTGTCAATTAAAAAGTAATCTGCTACTACTTCATAGTCCCTTATATATTCCATGATTTTTTGTTCTTCAAAGGGGATGCCCTGATAAACGGGTAAGGCCTGCATGATTTCCAGTCCGGGATATCTCTCTTTCAGGATTTTAATCTCATCAGGCTTAATGCCTTCAATATCACCTGACAGATGGAGGACATCTGGTAAGACAAAGTCCAGGTTTTCCATAATCTCATCAATATCCTCTGCAACAGTCAAGCCAACCTTAACGGCTTCTGGCTGAACGCCTTCAAATATTTCCTTGGCCTCTTCACAGGTCAACTGTCCAGGAGTTCTCATAATCTTGCCATAGGAAACCCCTATATGGTGACAACCACTATCAATAACCATCCTTGCATCCTCAACTGTTCTGATTCCATAAATTTGAATTATCATTAATTTATGCCCCCTTCTTTTTTTTGATTGCATTTATTAAATCTTCTATAGTAAATACTGTTCCCAAATCTGTTTTTTGAGCAACTCTGGTAATTGGTGGAGGAGTTACAAAACTTAATTTTAGTTTTTCTGGTTGTGACAGGACTTCGTATTTATCTCCATCCAACAATATTTCACCCTTACACAGGACAATTAATCTATTGAAATTTTCCACCACAAACTTCATATCATGGGAAATGGTAATACATAATTTGCCTTTCTCTCTTAATTCTTTTATAATCCTGGAAAGGCGTTGCAGGCCTTCCACATCCTGTCCCATAGTGGGCTCATCAAAAATTATAACCTCTGGATTCATGGCAATAACTGAAGCAATAGTACAGAACTTTTTTTCTGTAGAGGTTAAATCAAAGGGATGGACATCCAGTATATCTTTCAGGCCGCAAAGGTCTGCAGCATAATTAACATAAGCTTCTATTTCCTCTGCACTATAACCTAATCTTGTAGGCCCGAACTCCAACTCCTTTTGCACAGAATCCAAAAACAACTGGTCATCTGGATTCTGAAAGACATAGCCAACATGGCGGGACCACTGGGCTGTTGTTTTATTATTGATACTTTCCCCATTCAGGAGGACATCTCCCTCTGTAGGCCTTAAGATACCATTAAAGTGTTTTACAAGGGTGGTCTTGCCAGAACCATTCTGGCCTATAATGGCCACAGGCTCTGTTCCTTCTATAACAGTACTTATACCCCTGAGGGCAACATCACCGGTTGGATACCTATGAACCAGATCTACTATTTCTATCTTCATTGCAGCACCTCCTTAACCAGGCTGATGGCAGCTTCCTCTGTTACAACTATATTCCCATCGTAAAGCTTTTCTTCATTTAAGGAAAATCCTATCCTTGTAAAATCCGGCATGTTAATTTTGTGTTTCTCTGTATCTACACTGCTAAATATCTTTTCTGGAGTATCCAGGGCAATCTGTTCTCCCTTATCCAGGACCAGTATCCTGTCTGCTGTTCTGGCCACCCGCTCCATGTCATGGTCAGCCAGGATTACAGTTATCCCACTCATATTTAATTCTTTTATGATATCAAAGATCTCCTCACTACCCAGAGGGTCCAGTTGGGAAGTACATTCATCCAGGACAATTATATCTGGTTCCATAATAATACAGGAACCTAAAGCCACTCTCTGGACCTGGCCACCGGATAAGGCCAGGGGACTCTTATGCAGGATTTCTTCTATTCGCATTAATTTTGCTACCCTTTCAATCCTGCGCTTCATTTCTTCTCTGGGAATACCAAGATTTCCTAAACCAAAGGCCAATTCTTCTTCAACAGTACTGGCAGTATAAGACAACTGGTTAAAGGGATTCTGGAAAACCAGGCCGATTTTAGAAACAATCTCTCCCATGCTGGAATCAGCCAGTCTTAAATCACCTAAGAAAACATCTCCTTCCAGTTGACCACTAATATAATGGGGGATCAGGCCTACCAGGATATTACAGAGGGTAGACTTGCCAGAACCATTGGACCCTATGATACAGAAGAACTCTCCTTTATTGACCGACAAATTTATATTATTTAAAGCCTTTTTATCTGAATCATTATAAGTAAAGCTTAAATTATTTACCTTTAAGACAGTTTTCATCTTCTTCACCTCCCCATTTATACTAACCGCATAATAATCGATATGATACTTATGATTACAAGATATATAATTAAAATTCTCTTTATTCTCTTATCTAATAAGGTTTCCCTGGCCTCAACAAAACTGGTCTTTTCTACACCCTTGATACCAAACCCCCTGGCCTCCAGGGTCATGCCCCTTTCCTGGACATCAACCAGTGAACTCATGATAACCGGACCAATAAGGGGTATAAAAGCTAAAAACCTGGTCTTGAGATTCCCTGTTGTTTCAAGGCCTCTGGCATTCTGGGCCTCCTGGATAATGCTAATCCTTCTTTGCATCTGGGGTACAACATTTAATGTTGCCAGGATTAAATATGAGGCACCTCCAGCCAAACCAACCCTCTTAAAGGCAGCAACCATTCGTCCTACATCAGTGGTTTTTGTAGTCAGATAAAAGGAGCCTAAAAAAACCAGTAATGTACCAACCAGGTTGAGCATATTTAAAATACCTTCCAGTCCTAACTGGGCAAAACCAAAGTCAGCGATGATTGTGACATTTTTAGGACTATAAAAACCCTGTATGAAAAAGAGCATTATCATTATGGGTATAGCAAAGCCAATAATAAATTTGGAAAATTGCTTTAATAACTTAGCCTCTTTGGCAACGTAAAAAAGGAATAAGACTGTAATATAGCCCAGGATAAAATGAGGAAAAAATAAGGTACTTAAACCTAAGGCAAATACTCCAACGAACTTAACCATGGGATCCAATCTATCTATAGGAGAATCAATAGCTACATAACTAGATCCTGTTTTTGTTCCCATAAAAGCACCTCTTTCAATGTTAAGATTATTACAGGGATTATTTAAAACTCTTTATAAATTTTAAATAATCCCTGTCTTCATAGATCAAATCACAGACCTTGATGGCATCATTTTAGATGGCATCTCTTTGATATTGACTGATAAATCTCTTTGGAATCCGCTTCAAGATTACATAGGCTACTGCAAAAGCGATGGCCCTGTCAATCAGGTTTTCAATAAGGGCAGAGGTAATAACACCTTTCCAGATACTACCCATTGTAGCAATTAAACCAGCTGTAACTGCTGAAGAACCTGTTGCTCCTGTTGCGCCACCAAAAACAAATACTGTTACAGTAGATGCAGAAACAACAGATACAGCAGTAGCTGCCAGACAGGTAAGTACCACTCCCCAGATACTCTTGAAGGAACCTGCTCTGATCATATAACCGGTAACTAAAGCTACCAGGATACTAACCGCTGCATAGGGCAGGTAGACTGGGTTAGATACTAATGCCAGGAAGATGTTAGTAATTAATCCTACTGTAGCAGCAACCCAGGGTCCAGCCAATGCAGCTGCTACTACTGTACCGATCATATCCAGGAACACAGGCAATTTAAGGCCTGCTGCTATTGCTCCACCTACCAGGTTAATACCAGCACAGATAGGTATAAGAACCAATGCCTTTGTAGAAAATTCTGCCTTAATACCACCAATAAATCCTAACCTTTCTTTTGACATGTTTTATCCTCCTCTAAGTTTTTTTAATAAAACAATATCTAAAGAACCCTTGCTTACATTTAGGTTTTTCTCCCCACCCCCCTATCATAATTTTTAATTAAATTTATCTATTGTGAACATTTTTTGACCTGGATTATATCAGCAAGCTCTTCTAAATAGGGTAAAGAACTTTGGGCTCCTTTTCTCGTTACAGTAATACTGGCAGCCCTGGTTGCAAACCTGATAGCCTCTTCAATACTCTTGCCCTTTGATAAACTGAAGGCAAAGGCACCTATAAAGGAATCACCGGCAGCTGTTGTATCAACAGCCTTTACTTTGTAAGCACTGAAGTATTGAGCCCTTTCCTCATCTACCCATAAGCTTCCCTTATCACCCAGGGTTACTATTACATTTTTACAACCCTTATTTATGATATTTCTACAGACTTCTACCATATTGTCTGCCCTTACCTTTTCTTTTGAGATAATGTCCAGTTCTGTTTCATTTGGGAGGAAAAAATCCACCTTGCTAAGGAGCTCTGCCGGGATATCTGCTACAGCAGGAGCCGGGTTCAGGATAACTATGGTATCGTTTTCATAACAGGTATTAATAGTATGTTCCACTACTTCCAGAGGAATCTCCAGTTGCAGTACACAATATTTAGCCTCTTTAATAATATCCAGGTGTTGATTGATATCCTCTTTGCTGATTGCATAATTGGCACCAGGATAAACAATTATATTATTTTGGCCTTTCTCATCAACACTAATAATTGCCATCCCTGTAGGCATATTTTTCTTTTCTACTATTCCCTGAGTCCCTATATTTTCAGCCCGTAAATTTTCTATATATTTTTTTCCTTCAGCATCATCCCCAACAGCAGCAATCATTTCAACCTTACCACCCAGACGGGCAATTGACATGGCCTGGTTAGCCCCTTTACCACCAAAATAATTTTTCATCTCTTTAGCTATAATTGTTTCACCGATTTTGGGTATATGAGGTACAAAAATATTGGTATCTATATTCAGGCTTCCAACTACAACGATTTTTTCCATCTCTTCACCCCTATTAGTTAATTATGTAATTCTTAGTTTATAGCTTTTACTGAAGCCCTTTCTACCAGACTGGTTTTTATGATAATTCTTCTTGGTTCCGGGTATTTATTATCTTTTAAGATATCAATCACTACCCTGGCAGCTTTTTTTCCTAATTTATATATAGGTTGGTGCATTGTGCTTAAACCTGGTTTGACAAGTGATGAGAGCAATGAGTTATCATGGCCGAAAACAGAAACATCCTCTGGTATCTTCAACCCATATTCCCGGAGGGCCTCATAGGCGCCGATGGCCATCAAATCATTACTGGCAAAAACCGCTGTAAAGCTTGCTTCTTTTTCCAATAATTCCTTCAGGGCCAGATAAGCTGATCTTAAGCCAAAATCCCCCTGGAGAAAAAGCTCTTCATTAAAATCAATATTATTATCCTCAAGGGCCATTCTATATCCTTCAGCCCTGCAATACCCGGTATTCGTGTTTAGGTCACCTGCTATATGGACTATTTTTTTGTGGCCTTTTTTGATCAGGTATTCTGTTGCCAGGTAGGCTGAAGAAGTATTGTCAACTATTATGGCAGGTGCCTTGCTGTCTTTAACAAACCTGTCTATCTGTACAACCGGTATTCCTTCCCTTTCCAGTTTAAATATTTCTTCATAAATATCGTAGGAAAAAGAACCTATAATACTATCAACCTGTTTAGAACGTAATAAGTCTATACTCTCCTTTTCCCTCTGCTTTTTGTTGTCTGTATTACAGACCAGAACAGAATAACCATATCCTCTTAATTCATCATCTACAGCCCGGGCAATTTCTGCAAAAAAGGGGTTGCTGATATCAGGTACTATTAAGCCAATGGTATAGGTTTTATTCATAACTAAACTTCTTGCTACACTATTGGGATTGTAATTGTATTTTTCAATTATTTTTAATACCTTTTCCCTGGTTTTTTCATTTACGTCCTCTCTATTATTCAAAACCCGTGATACAGTTGTGATAGAAACCCCTGCTTCATTAGCAATATCTTTAATAGTTACCCGCACAGTCCATCACCACACTTAAATATTGTTAATACAAGGATGAAATCGTTTTCATTAATTGGTTTTTAAAAAAGATGTTAACGTTTTCAATTCTAATTATAAAAGATTCTAAAAATATTAGCAATTCTATAATTTCAGGATATAGATTGATTAATAAGTTCTATTTAGCAAATACTCTGTTTTTCTACATTTTTCTATCATTTTTTACATTTTAAAATATTCATACATTTTTAAATTTTTTATGTCTTCATAATTTCTTTCAACAAAACAGGGTCCGGGTTAATTGAAGCAAATAATCTCTTCTTCAGCTCTTTCTTGCTATTGATTAGATGAGAAGCCATCTTATCCAGGGCAATAGCAGAAAGAACTGACTGTATAAAGCCATCAATCAGGTTATCCAGGCTTAAGCCCAATTTATTGAAATCCTTCCTGTCCATCAACTTAAGTCTCCTCACATCACTATCCCAGCCATCTTCCAGCTTAATCGACAGGTTAGTGCCCAGCATATCCCAAGAATCCCTGCCCTTGTCTAATTTTTGATTTAAGGGGCTCTTTGCTCTCCGGGCATACATGGCAATAGGTTTATACCCATCCTGGCTGCTAACTATCATCATTCTTAGATCTGAGGCATAGATTTCCTTCCTCTTATTGGGAACTGTTCCCACATGATAATATTTCCCTTCTGAACTACTTGTGCTCCATTCATAATTTCCTACCAGGCTCTGGACAATAAAATTATTGTAATGGTGTTCAGTATTCATGAATTCTTGCAGTTCTCTTTCATTGGTTATGGTATAAACTCCCTGGCCAGCATTACTATAGGGTACCTTTATCACTGCATGGCCGCCAAATCTTTTTACCCATAAAGGAATCTCATTTAAGGTAAGATCCATAATTGTCTCTGGTGTAAAAATCTTGAGGCCATAATCCTGCAGCTCGGCATTGAAAAAATCATAGGCTTTTGCTGCAACTAATTTATTCCTTCCCCCAGCCAGGCAGGCCACTATTGGGTTATAAATAAAAGTTTTAGTGTTAACCGGTATCCTGTTCCAGGGTTTCTGGGTTACATAACGGAGGGCAGCCCGGATGGGGTGCCAGCTGCCTTCAGGATCCCTGACCTCCATGATTCCATCTATAAATCTAACTGCAGGATCTTCATCACCATTAAAAAAAGAAACCAGAAAAACCCTTTCTCCTGTTATTTCAGCAAGGGCTGCAGCATAACCAGAGGCCTCCATCTGGTTCTTATCATAAACAACCGCCAATTCTCCTTTAGGAAGCCTCCTGGAATTTACCAGGGGCAAGAAGGAAGATTCCAGTAAACGCCTGTAACCTCCCATCTCCTGATAATCATTTAAGACAGGCATAGATTTTTGCCCTGAAGGACAGGAATTGGTTTCCACCACAATCATCCTCTTATATCCACTGGCTGAGGTTACATGAAATAAATCTGTTCCAGACCAGTAAATATATTTAGGCTGATATTCGATTAATGACATTAAATATTCTGCATCTATAAGGGGATTAAGATGGCAATATCTCTCTACAACCTGCTCCTTAGTAAGGTTCATAAAATATGCTACCAGGGTATGGGCCTGGGCATTGATTACCTTTTCATAATAATGTTTATTTAATTCAAAAGAATCTGGTAACACAGGCCGGGCAGGTTGGGAATATTTTATCTGCATGTTTCCTCCTCCTTAAGCCAGATTGGCTCATAAATTAAAAGTAGGATATACCATATTCGCCATTTCCAATTATTATTCCTGCCAGAAAAATAGGGAAGGAAATATTTATTTTTCGCCATTTTTTATCCTTTTTTATAAAAAAAAGGAGGCCTCTTATAGAGACACCCCTCCAGGCTTTTATTATCAGCAGTTTTCCCCTTAAACCCCAGGTTTATTCTGTTATTATCTCCTCAGCCTTATCAGGTGAAAATACAAGTATCCTTATTTCTACAGAAGGAGTTTTTCGTATTATTTCATTTGTTCCATAAAGATACAAAGTCACCTTGTCTGGTGTTTCAAAAGTAGTTTCACCTTTCTTGATTTGCAAATCATCTTTATAGAGTATTAATTTATTATCTTCTGTCATTCTGCTTGCACTATAAATTATATCACCTTTTTCTTTTTCAATAAAAAGGGTGTATTTATTACAATCTACTTTTTCCCAGCTTAACCCAACCTGACTTTCATTACCTTTAAGTAATTCCCCTAAATCACCGTCAATTTGTATTTCATCTGGACTTTCCGGCTCACTAATAGTACCTCCAGAAGGAAGAATAATATTTACATCGACATTATCGGCTTCCTTCAGGCCAGGTATTTTTACTTTATAGCGTTTTCCTGCCACATCTGACTTGTGGAATTGTAGAGCTTCTTCATTTACAAGTATTTCTACACCACCATAATTTCGAGTAATTGTGCAATCTACTTCTTCACTGTCAGTGTTAACAATTAAGTCAATATATACCTGGTCATCTATCTCATATTTATTCCCCTCTTCACACCCTGCAAGCAATAAGACAAGAATAACTGACATAATACAGAATAAAAAAATTCTCCTCTTCATACTGACTCCTCCACAAATAATTATTTTCTATTATATTTCTGCATATTCCCTCATTCTCCTGCGATATTTGCGCAGTTTTTTACAAATTACTCTATTTGTTTTTCTGCTTACCCATAAAAAAATCAATACTATCTAGCTTTAAACTATATAGCATTGATTTCGCCCATTAGGAATATAGACTTATTATTTCATATATCTTTTCTTTGGGTACAGGCCTGCTTATATAATAACCCTGTATATAGTCACACCCCATCTCTTTCAGTAATTCCAGGGATCCTTCTGTCTCAACCCCTTCGGCAAGGACCTTTTTGCCCAGGGCATGTCCCATTTGAATTACGGCCTTGACAATCTCCTTATCACTGCTATCTTCTACAATATTGCCAATAAAGCTCTTATCTATTTTAATAATGTCCACTGGAAGATATTTCAAGTAGGCCAGGGAAGAATAACCTGTACCAAAATCATCGATAGAAATACTGAAACCTCTTTCCAATAATTTGCTCAGAATCCCATTTTCCATCATAATATCTGTTTCTGTTATCTCCAGTTCAATTTTGGGGGAGCAAGTGGCATATTTGACCATAATCCGGTCCACTTCATTCAGAAACCTATAATGATGTAAGTTATGGGTAGAAATATTAATAGATATACTGATATTAATTCCATTCTCCTGCCAATCTTTATAATCAATTAAAGCTCTTTCCAGAACCCAGTAAGTCAAAAGGTTAATGAGGTCAGTATTCTCCATTTCAGGAATAAATTTATCAGGTGTCATCAGGCCTTTTTGAGGATGATTCCAGCGGATCAGGCCCTCTACTCCGAAAATCTTCCCTGTTAATAAATCGTACTTAGGTTGGTAATAGAGGACAAATTCCCCTTCTTCCAGGGCTTCTTTCACCTCACCCAGTAATAAAAAGTTTTCCTTACTCTTTTCTGTCAAAGACTCCTGGTAACAGAGGTGGCTTAAACCCTTTTCCCTGGCCTTTTCCATGGCCACAAAGGATCTTTGCATAATCTCTTCCCCGTACTTACCATGTTCCGGGTAAAAGGCACAACCCAGCCTGGTTTTTAAATAAATGGGAATACCACTGATATTGAGAGGGTAATTCAAAAATTCAGAAAAATGCTCTGTCAATTTCTCTACTTTTTCTTCCTGGTAACCTTCCAGTAAGAGCTGGTAGGTATTTTTATCAAAGGTATAGAGGGAAATATTCTCAGGCAGGTTAGAATCTATGTATTTAGCTACCCTATACCAGAAATAATCAGTCAAATCATAACCTATTACATCCAGTATTTCCAGATAGTTTTCTATTGCCAGAGTAATTATGCCAAAGGGTTTTTTGTTATCAGGATTTATTATTTCTTCCAATTTTTTATGTAAACTTAACTTATTGGGCAATTCCACCAATACATCATAATAGGCCAGCTTCTCTACCTTATGAAATTGGCTAAAGAGGATTTCAAAAATTATCCCTGCCATTGTGCCAATATATACAAAAAACAACATCCGGCTAAACCAGTTAGTAAAATTTTGCATGAGGCCTAGCTGAACATCAAGGGGCATAAGTGGACCCATAACTATACCGGCCAGGATTCCGCCCAGAAAACCACCCGGAATTTTAAAACTCAGGGCTGCATAAATAATGGGCATGTATACTACATGAACAAAAGAAAACTTGCTCCCTCCGGTATAGTAGGTTACTAACCAGGATATTAAATATAGAGAGAAGATTATTAAATAATCTGAAACTTTCATTCTCCTGTTTGATCTACTCCATCTTTTAACCAGATACTCTATCCAATGTGACAACCTTTTCACTTCTTATTTCACCTCTGGTTAAGTAGATTTTTAAAAAAATTATAATTTAATATATTATTCAATAAAAGAGGCAAGAATTCCTGTTTTATTTTCAATTTTTTTGTAAAAACAAAAAAATCCTGGCCTTTAAGGGCCAGGATTAGTCTGCAAATAGACAAATTCCCCATAAAAGTCTTATATTTTTACTACATTGGTAGCCTGGGGACCCCGCTCTCCTTCAACTATTTCGAATTCTACCTCCTGTCCTTCTTCCAGTGTCCTGAAACCATCAGTCTGGATGGCGGAATAATGAACAAAGACATCTTCACCATCATCCCGTTCTATAAAGCCAAAACCCTTCTGTTCATTAAACCATTTTACTTTTCCAGTGTAAATCATTAAAATAATTCCTCCTGTTATTTCTTCCATAGAAATTATAAATCTGCTGCTTCCGCCTCTTATAAAGCCAGCTTATTATTAGTATTAAGACAGGAGCATTATTTATACCTTCCTTCTTTTTCCTTAACTTATGAAACTATTCTTAGCTACTGGAGTTTCCCTTCTTTTATCAGGCCAATCAGACGGCTGCTTAATTCATTGACCTTAAACTGATCAACTTCTTTTTCCGGATTATTTACAGTAACTGAGATAGCATAAAAGTCTCCACCCTCATCTTTCTGGAGTAGATGGGTATATTGTAAAACCCCTGGTTCTGAACCTCCTTTGAAGCCTACCAGGTACCATTCTTCTGGCTGGGCTAAACCGGGATTAATCCTGATCTCATCTGCAGCCCTTAATTGGTATATTATGTCACATAATTCCCCGGTAGAAAAAAACCATTCCAGTTCATTTATCAACAAGGGAGAGAGGACAATATCACTGATACCCAACTGCAGATCATTTAATTTTGTAAGAAGGCTGGATTTTTCCTCCCTGGTGGTTGCCTTTAGATACTTTTTCTGTAGTTCCGGATCAGCCTTATACTTCAGTTTAAATAACTCACTGGTCTTCAGGAAGGGAATATTCCTGTCAGCAAGGCCTTTTTCAATCCTTTCCCTTCCTACAGTGTTAATTAAAATATCAGTAGCAGTATTATCACTGATTGAGATCATCAGATTGGTCAAGGTTTTTAAAGTCATTGGTGTGCCTCCCGGCCAATCCTGTAATATACCACTGGGAAGACTCTTATCCTTTTCTGTAAGAATCACCACAGTATCCCAGCTCAGCTCTCCTTGCTCCACAAGCTCATAAACTGTCTTCAGGACATGAAGCTTGAAGGATGACCCTACTGCCATCTTTTGATCAGCATTATAGGTTAAAAGCTCCTCTTGATTATTTTTGATTACAGCCAGAGAAACCTCACCTTCCAGGGCCTTAAATTCTGCCAGGATTCCGGAAATATCATCATCATATAAGGTCCAGTGGCCAAACCAGAGTCCTATTATCTTACCATCCTGGTTTAAATAAATCTGGGCCGGTGCAATACCCTTTTCAAAAAAGAGGGTATAATTGCCACTGGAGCCACTGACATCAAGCAATTCACCCAGATTGCCTTTATATTGCTGCAGTATCATGATAAGTTGGCCAGCCGGCACCTGGGCCAGGACACTCTCATCAAAGAGTTCTGCTACCTGATTATCTGCTACAGCAAATAAGTCCAATAACTTGTCTGCCCCTGGATCACCCCCGGCAAACACCATTGCAGTCAAAAAAATGCTAAGAATTAAAAACAAGCTGATCCTTTTTTTCATTATTAGACCCCTCCTCATTATTGTACTATCTATTAAAATTTATCTTTTCACAGTCTTACGCCGGCTTCTCTTAAAGCCTGCTGTAATTTCCTGACATTTATATTTTTGACACTGGTATTTTCACTGATAGCAATTGCCGCTGCAGTCCCTGCTGCCTGGCCAGTAGCCATACAGGCTGAAATAGCCCGGATAGAGCTCTCTGCCAGGTGATCTGTACTTATACATCTGCCTGCTACCAGCAGTTGCTCAATTCCTACTGGTAATAAACACCTGTAAGGAATTCCATATTCTTTATCCAGATCTACAATATAAACCAGGTCATCCCAGGTGCCAGTCGGTGAAAGCATATCATAGAATCTGGGATAGATAGCAATCGTGTCTTCAAAAATTCTTTCTTTATCAATATCTTCTGCTGTCAGACGGTATTCTCCCTTAATCCGCCGGCTATCACGAAAGCCTATTGTGGGGGCAATGGAAGCCAGTTCTGCCTTTTCAAAACCCGGTAAATACTCTTTCAAGAAAGTAAAAAATTTGAGAACCCTTTTCCGGGCCAACTGCTCAGCCCTACTCAGGTCATCAGCATCAGTGGGGTCAATCTTATACACATTACAGAAGTTTATATAACTTATCTGGCCACCGGCAGTTAATCTTCCCATGGGAAAGTTCTTTCTTTTATAACCCATATCAATGATACCTTCAGCCACCTTTTGATTATAGATATCATAAAAATAATCAATTCCCTTTTCATCCAGTATTTTTTTTACTCTTTCAGTATCAATACCGGCCACCCTGAAATTAACGGTACCAGGTTGGGTCAAACCATCACTTTCCCGGCCCTGTTCAAAAGGAACACCAGCCTCTGCTGCTACATCACCATCTCCGGTACAATCTATCACTACTTTCCCCAGTATAGCCTCAAAACCGGATTTGCTATTTATTATAACACCCTTTACGGCCTTATTATCCCGGATTACGTCCACTACCCTGGTATGCAAACGGAGCCAGATACCTTCTTCCTCTATCTTTTTGTCCAGGAAAATTTTCAGGTATTCGCTGGAAAAACGGTGGGGGCTGAAATCTGTCCTGATATCATCGGAATTGCCAAATTCTCTCCTATACTCCTCTTCCAGTTCTTTGTAAATTCCTGTTAGTTCAAAAGGCCCTTGCCAGAGGAAGTAATTGCAGGACTCCACATAAGAGGCAGTGATATTACCACCCAGAAAGGGACGGCTTTCTATTAAAGCAACATCCATGCCCTGTCTGGCAGAAGCAATGGCAGCACCTATGCCTGCCGGCCCACCACCACAGACTATGACATCAACTTCCTTCCTTAGCTTCACTTCCTTATTATAAGATATCATTTTCATCTTTTTACCATCTCCTGCCAGGATATAAAATAAAACACCAAGCCAGAAAACATCAGGTCAGGAAATCCAGGGAATACTATTCAATAACATTCTGTGGTTCTCCCGCCAGATATTTTTCTATATTAGCAAAAACAATAGCTGCCCTTTTCTGAAAAGACTCCACAGTGGCAAAGGCAATGTGGGGAGTCAATATAGTGTTTTTTGCATTAAGCAAGGGATGATCTCCTGGAATAGGTGGTTCCATTTCATAGACATCGATACCTGCTCCGGCAATCTTTCCCTCATTGAGGGCCTCTGCTAAGGCCTGATTATCAACTACTGCGCCCCTGGCAGTATTGATTAAGATAGCTGATGGTTTCATTAAAGATATCAGGTCTCTGTTTATCATATTCCTGGTAGATTCCAACAAGGGTACATGGAGGCTGACAATATCGCTCTCTTTCATTAATTCTTCCAGGCTTACATATTGGACACCCAGGTCAAGGGCTTCTTTCCTTTCCCGGGTAGCATAGCCCAGGATCTTACAACCAAAGGCCCCGGCTATCTTCGCAACCCGCATCCCTATCTGGCCGACTCCTACAATCCCCAATACCTTGCCAGCCAATTCATTACCCAGAAGGCCAGCTCCTGTTCCAGCATTACGGGTAGCCTCATCACAGGGTTTGATATTCCGGAGGAGGTCAATGATCATGGCAAAAACCAGTTCAGCCACTGCCTGTGTGGCATAGCCGGATGAATTTGAGACAAGAATATTTCTTTCCCGGCAGGCAGCCAGATCAATGTGGTCTACGCCTGTAAAACCTACAGAAATCATCTTGAGGTCAGGGCAGGCTTCGATTACCCTTCTGCTCAGGGGTAAATTGGTTATGATTAAAATATCGGCATCTTTGGCCCTTGTAATGAGAATATCCTCATCTTCCACCCTGTCCTGGTAGGCAATTAACTGATGGCCAGCCCCTTCAAGTTTTTCCCGGTATTTACTTAAATCTTCTTCTGATATCCCTATGGGTTCCAACATAACTATTTTCATTATTACTTCTCCTTTCCTCCAGGTGTAATTATTTATTTCATATAATTTTATAATTATCTAATTCTTAATTATTCTTTACCCCTTACATTATATCTTTTTTCTAATAATCTTTCTATAGCCAAATTTATTCTTTTTTTCTTTCTATTTTTTATCAATTAATGAAATCCTTTTTATAGCAGCCTCTGTTATCTCTTCCGGGTAACCCAGGTACTCTAATAGTTTAATAGCATTACTACTGACAGCAATACCCTTCTTCAACTTATAATCAAAATCCAGGCCATCTTTGCTGACCTTATCAGTAAAATGATAGGTATCATAGCTGGCCTGCAACCTTTCTGCCAGTTCTAAATCATGGGTAGCCACTATTGCCAGGACATTATTTTCATAGAGATAGTCCAGGATCCCCTCTGCAGCAGCCAATCTTTCTGCCGAATTTGTACCAGATAGCAATTCATCTACGATACACAGGGCAGGAAATTCCCCCCTGACAGCATTGAGCATTTCCAGAAGCCTTTCTGCTTCTGCAAAATAAAAGCTTTTACCCTGTAGGATATTATCTGTTCTGCTTATTGAAGTAAAGACCTTGAACATTTTCCCCCTATAGGAAGTGGCCAGACAGGTGGCAATACTTTGAGCCAGGAGGGTATTCACACCTATTGTCCGTAAAAAAGTTGACTTTCCAGCCATATTAGAACCGGTAATTATCAGGCCTCGATCCTTAATTTCTATGGAATTGGCCACAGGATCCTCCAATAAGGGATGGTAAACATCTTCAACCCGAAGTCCATCATCTTCTTCCCGAAATTCCGGTACACAGTAATAAGTGAGGGATTCCCGGTAGGAGGCAATTGCCAGAAGGGCATCTATTTCTCCTACAAGTATGAAAACCCTTTGCAATACTTCCTGTTTCTCCTGGAGTAGGCGGAGTACAGAATTGAAGTTCCTGATCTCTATCAAAAACAAAATATTAAGGTATTCATAAAGAAAATCCAGCTCTCCCTTTACGGATTTAGGGATAATATTACTTACCTTTGCCCTTAGTTTGCGGACCTGGGGAATCAGTACTCTTAACTCTGCCTGGTATTCCTCCAGTACTGGATTCTCTATTTTAATAATATTATCTGCAGTTTTAATTAGAGAAGAAAGATATTTTATGGAATGAGTAGGCAGTTTATTGAAATATCTCTTTTTGAAAAAATGGTTTACTGCAGAATTTATCATCAGGGCAAGGGAGAGAAAAAACAAAGCCATGCCGCCTAAAAAGAAAAATGATATTATTATGGCTATAGAAGGCAGGACCAGGAGATTCAAGAATAGTCCAAAGGGACTGGGTGCAGGCAGCTCATTCCAGAGCAATTCAACCAGACTATTATCATACTGTCTTTTTAATTGCTGCAATTCCAGGCCTAGCCTTTCCCTGAATTCCTGATTAAGCTGAAACTCCTTTATAATCCGGTCCCTTTTTAATAAGTCCTTTTTATTAAAAAGAGGATTCCTGAGCATATGATATAAAACTGTCTCACCAGCTGTAGACTGGGTATTATCCAGTCTGGCAAAAACCTCATCCAGATTAAGATCCTGCCAGGTCTCTTCATCAATATAGGGGCTCTCTTTAGTTGTTATTGTATATTCTGCCTGGAGCTTATCAAAAAGTAAGCGTATGTAGTTAAAATTCCTCTCCCTTCTTACCCGCTGGCCCCAGTTTTGCCGTAGTCTAAATAAGTTCTTCATCCTTCGATAATGGAGATAGCTTCTGGCCAGTATAAAATATAAGGGTATAATAAAAAGGAAGCCACTTAACCAGTAAATATTATTTTTTATTGCCCTAAACAGGACAAGGATACTGAGAATAATTAATAGGCATAGAGCAAGGACCAGTATCCTCCTTCTATTTGTTAATCCTCTTCTACTTATTTTATTATCAGGCAAGGCTCTCAACTCCTAAATAATAAATCTGTATATACTCCCGTAATATATCTTATATACTCCCCTTTTAATCCTGGCAATACTAGATAGTAACTGGCATTATTTATTAATATATATTGGTTTTTCCTGCCAATTACTTACCCCTATTATAGTTTAACTTCTACTGGTTTTCAAGGAAAGGAATCATAACATAAAAAAAGAGGCCATCTCATATTGAGACAGCCCCTTTTTATCTCCATCTTCTCTTTTAGGTTATTAAATTAATCAACTTTTCTATAACACAACCACCAGTCATAGCTTTCGATTTGGCCCTTTTCTACTGCTTCGTTCCGCTGCTGGATTTCAGCATCACTGGAAGCCGGTGGAACTATTACCTTATCACCAATCAGTTCATTGGCTGGCCAGTTAGCAGGGATAGCTACTCTCTCTTTCTCTGCTACCCTGAAACCTTTCATCATCCGGAGGAATTCATCAACATTTCTGCCCAGTTCTGATGGGTAATAAAGGATAGCCCTGATTACTCCTTCCGGGTCAACAATAAATACTGCCCTCACTGTTGCAGAGCTATTTGCAGGATGAACTAAGCCTAACCTGTTGGCTACTCTACCCATCCCGTCAGCTATAATAGGGAATTCGATCCGCTCACCTAAATTCTCCTCAATCCATTCTGCCCACTTTAGATGGCTATGTACCTGGTCAACACTTAAACCAATTAATTCTGTATTTAGTTCCCTGAATTTATCATAATTCTTCTGAAATGAATAAAATTCAGTTGTACAAACTGGTGTAAAATCTGCTGGATGACTGAATAAAAGGAACCATTTTCCTTTGTAATCCCCGGGTAAATTAATCTTACCCTTGGTTGTCTCTACCTCCATCTCTGGAAACCTGTCACCGATCAACGGCATTTGTCTTCTTTCTTCCATAGATAAACACCCCTTTATTTTAATGATATTAGTAGTCGTTACTATTATTATAAGTATAACAATTTCTCTTGTCAAGGCTTTTTTAAAAAATTTTTATGGCAAGAAAAAAACAGCCTTAAAAAGGCTGTTCAGTAATCCTCTTCCTGGTCATCATCTGATAGTATCCGGATTATAGACCAGTAAGGCCTTCCCTTTTTCAACATACAGGCCAGGGAAAGGCCCATTATTATACTCTTTTCCTTCCAGTTCCCCGGCCAGAACCTGTTCTACCAGGTAAACAATATTATCAAAATACTCCAGATCTAAAGGTTCATTACCGACTTCCATCAGGTGGCCAGTATAGATTTTTTCAAATTCAGCTTTTCTTTCAGCCAGTTTACGCAGGCTTTCTAAATACTGCTCCAGGGTTAAAGTTCCTGGAATATGCATCCATAAATGCCCTGTTCCTATGGCATCACTGCTAAAGAGAAGTTTATTGGCAGCATCCAGTAAGACAACAGAACCTGGCGTATGTCCTGGTACTTCTATCACTTCCAATTTCCTGTCACCCAGATCAAAGATATGGCCATCTTTGATATTTCTGAAATTAGCCAGATCTATTTTCATCTTGAATAGGTCAATAAGCTCATTTTCTTTATCTGACATATATACTTCTTCAAATTGATTTGCCTGGCCAATATGATCACCATGGGCATGAGTTATTACTACCTCCAGGGGTTTATCAGTGATATTTTTGATAAAACCCTTTAAATTACCTTTCCCCATACCGGTATCTACTAAAAGTGCTTTCTCGGTCCCTTCAATCAGGAACATGCTGGTCCTGGCATAATCAACTATTTCCCAAACACCAGAATCAAATTCAGTTAAGCTATACTTTCTTTTTTTAAACAAAACCCTTCCCCCTCAATCTAACTACAGCATTCTCTCCTGCATTAATTTAAAATAAAAAATTAAGGTTCAATAATTAATTCGTTTTTATAGACATCTGCCCAACCATTACTCCGGTAACCTTCTATAGTAAGGGCTACTTCATACATTTTGCCCATAGGCATACCCATGCTCTCCCAGTGTTTAAAATGTTCACTGACAGAAATGGTACCTTCAGTACGTTTGCTTCTACGTACACTCCAGTACTGCTGGAAGGTTGCGGTACCTTTTATAGAAGGTTGGTTTTTACGGGTTGTTTCATAAATATCATAAGTACCCCCGTCAATGGTAATAGTACCCTTAGATATTGCTCCAGGCGGACGCCAGTTACCCCAGCTTTCAACCACATAATATTCTACCAGGGGATCTACTGTCCAACCATAGACACAGAGATAGGAGTTACCCCTTGGTTGGTAGTCAACACCAAATTCAACAGTTATATTACCAATCTCTTCATGAGTCTGAGTCTGGTTAAATTTACGGCCCTTGCGGAATAAGATATTATTGATATTTTCCCACTCACAGGTGAAGGTACCTCCACTACCCAGGACCATTTTACCAGTACCGCCATAGTCTTTCCAGAACTCATAATCATAGCCATCATGTTTGCTTATTTCATTATAATAAACGGTTTTAGCCCCTACCCAGGTAACTAACAGGAGAGACAAACATATTACCGAAACCAGTACTGCTAAACTTTTTCTTTTCATTTTGATACCTCACTTTTTCTGTAATTTTATTTAATGCTTTTATGTATAATATTCAATTTATATAATAACACAAGTCAGGTGTAAATGTAATATAATAATGATAATTTTCTTAAATTTCATTTTACTTTTAGAAAACAGGGCCCTACCCTTATTTCCTGACCTTCGTCCCTGTATAGGTAAAGGCATTTCTGTCCATCTTATAAAAATCACCCACATCTTCAGCAATTATATTATTACATTTTAAGCAGAGCAAATGCCCATCTTGAACCCCAGCTTCATAAACTTGCTTAATTCTATCCTTCCAGCAGCGCAAGACCCTGCCCATTCCAATCTTATTATATTTTAGCAACTTGGCCTTACATTTAGCACACTTGATAATCAGCATTTTATCAACTCCAAAAGTTCTGATTATCTACTTAAAAAAATTCTCCCCAGGTATACTGAAGAGAATTATTAATTAAAAGAGTAACTTTAATGCATATTTAATAAATAATTAGTCAATTGCTGGTTATCTTTTTTAACTTTCGATAATGATTTTTTAAATCGCTCCGTTAAATCATCAATCATATAATTATCTAAATAAGATTCAGCGAAAACTCTCGCAATTAGGTTTATTTTTTCCTGATTATTTAACGTCGAATCAATAAGGGTACTCCATTTATCCTTATAATATGAGTAAATAAAAAGTCTTAAAGTTTCATTTTCATTGATTTCAACTTGTTCCAAGGTATCAAAAAATTCATTATTTCTACTTTGCCATCTATAAATCCTATCTTTTTTTGGACCTATATATTCAAGCAAATCTAAATATATTTCTACATCATCCAGATTTAAATCCATTTCATGAAGTAATTTCTTTATTCCAATAAATGTATTTTTAGGAAATTGAGTAGGGTTTACTGAACCTTTTCCAGAAATCAACATCAAATATTCTACCTGATAATTATCTGCTTTTTGCAAAAAAACCTTATAACTACCATACGACTTATCATTCACATCATAAAACATTTCCATTGAAAATGATTTAAATCCAATATCAAATATTGA
>Ga0208564_1000474_pt1 | contig 36704 bp, 54 predicted proteins | sample AD_UKC073_MetaG_FD_184439 | JGI IMG/M metagenome (GOLD analysis project Ga0208564, IMG submission 184439) | Active sludge microbial communities of municipal wastewater-treating anaerobic digesters from USA - AD_UKC073_MetaG (SPAdes) (version 2) | ecosystem: Engineered > Bioreactor > Anaerobic >... | reverse complement strand
GCGGCGCAAACAGACAGTCGTAGACCGCGCCGTCGGCATCAACCCGAAAGCTGCGACAGCAGACACCGCGCTCCCACCAGATCCGATCGACCCGCACGGTCCCATCAGGCAGGGGCGCTACTTCCCAGCGGGGGCCGGAAAAGCCGGCCGCTCGGTCGCAAGCCAAACAAACACGATGTTGACCATAATGTGCCATTGTCGTTCCTCCCTTAGTTCTGTAGTCTGCGGCCACGGGCCCGGCTGTTCCCGCAGCGCGGGCCCACTTGTGTTCCTGGACGGCCCAGGCCCTCGGCCCCCATACGGGCAGGCTCCGGGGCAGGGTCGTCAGGCGGGCAGGTAATCCTCGACCCGCGCGCCATCGACAATCCGCGTCCACTCCGGATCGGCGGCCACGGCCAGATCAGCACAGCCGCGCTCGACGGCTACCCTGATCGAGCCATTGTGCGGCCACGCGCCACGGCCGCCGGCGGCCTCGTGGCTCGCCCGCAGGGGCTCGGGCATGTACTCGACGACCACCATCTCGGACGCCGGACCTGACCAAGCACACATCTCGCCCGTCCACTCTCCGCATTGGCATTGGATTTCCATCATCGTGTTTCCCTCGCGCCGGTCTCTTGAGTATTCGCGCCTCTCACCTGAGAGCCGCCCCAGTTCCCCGGCATGACCCGGGGTGATGGGGGGGCTGTCAGTCAAGCGTGACCGGTCCCTGTTGTTCCACTAGGACGCCGACGCGCACTCCGCACTGGCAGTTTGCGCACCTGGACCGGCCGGGATACATGTTCAGACGCATGGATCGGCGGATTAAGAAACCGAAGGCCGATGAGAGAGGGATAGTAGCGCCGGTTGAATTCGTTGTTAAGAACCAGATACATGTACATGATTTCTCCTTTCGTGTAAGAATCAGCCCCATCGCTGACGTATGAATAATACACCATCGGTTATTAGGTGTCAAGAGGAAAAGAGAATATTTAGCAGATTTTTTTTCTGTCGCCCCCATCGACACGTTCCGGCGACCTGTCGAAAAAGGGGGAGGGAGTCGACGGGGGCCACCATCCGGGCGATTCCGCACCCAAGCGGGCAGCCAGCGAGGAGGTAAATGGGTTTAGATGACAACCTATGCGACGTGGGACCAGAGCTTGCCGGCCAATATCCGGGACACTGCCGCCGCCAGGCCTGCTCGACCGACTCTGATGATACGGGGTAGACAGGCGGCAAAAAGTGGGCGTATTGGCACACCTATCATCAGGCGCGCATCCGACGCAACGCCATATGGCGTAAGGTGTTGCACGCCGCTAGAGCGCGTGGTTTGGGACCACGAGGTCGCAGGTTCGAATCCTGTCGCCCCGATTAGTGATGGGCGGTATGTGTTTCCCAAGAAGTCTGGCCAGCCGTACCGCCCCAGCGGGCTGCGGTCGATCTTGCGCCGCCGGGGCATCAACGGTGGCTATGCCCTGCGGCACACCTACGCTCAGTTCGCTCTCGAGTCCGGGGTTTCCCTCGAGGTGGTGCAGAAGCATCTTGGACACAAGCACATCTCCACTACCCAAACCTATGCCCAGGTTCGTGATCCTCAGGCCGTCCAGGCCGCCCAAGCCCTGCCCTCGCTGCTGCAAGCTCCGCCTCCCGCCGAGCCTGCTCGAGAGACGGGCGTCGGCGAGTCTCGAGAGCCCCAAACAGCGAATCAATCGAATCCGCGTAGACGTAGTAGGGCCCCCGCTCGCCGAAAAGCCGCACCGCGCGGAGCTTCCCGGCGGCAATCAGCCTAAGAACCGTGCGCGAACTACACCCGATCCTCGAGGCGGCGTCCCGAACTTTCATCGTAAGCGGATCCATTTATGTTTGTCTCGCCGCCTCTCCAGCGTCTCCGCCAGTGCCTCCGCGCGCCACGTTTCCGGCGGGTCTTCGCATGCACCCAAGGACGGACTGATCAATGTCGCCGTCGAGGTCTAAGGTCTAGCGGGTCGCCGTCGTGTCACCGGCCGCCTGCACGGCCATCGTCGCATAGCCCGGCTGCGTCGTTGGGATCGGCAGGCCGGCGAGGGTGAGCGTTAGGAGGGCTGGGAGCATCATGACTCCACCGCCTTGGTCGCAGCATTAGCGACGGCGTCAACGATCCGTCCCTCCACTTCCGGCGTCTGCTTTCGCGGCAGACAGAACGTCACGATGCCCGAATGCGTGGCGTCGATGTGCGCTTCGGCCTCACGCAAGGCGTCCGCCGGATACTCGTAGTCGCCGCACGATACCAGCATAAGGATGTTGCCGGGCTGGTCATATGCTGCGGCGATCTTCAGTTTTACCGCCCCCTCTGGCGGCTGCTTGGCGGCACCGGCGCGGGCCAGTTCGATCAGGCGGTTCCAGAACGACAACTGCAGATACTGGCCGGTGCCGCTCTTGGTCGGCTTCATCTCCGAAGTCGCTGCGTTGAATCCGTTAAGATTGGCCATGTGCAAGTCTCCTTGTTCAACCCGGCTGCGTCTCGATCTTGGTCTTGTTCATGCAACACCTTTCGCTTCGCCCTGCAGCATGTTCACTCGTACGACCGCAGCGGCATTGGGTGGACTGACGCTGTTGCCGATCATCGCAACCTGATTCGCTTTGGAGCCGATCAGCAGGTAGTCGTCATGGAAACCCTGCGCTCTGGCCAGTTCGCGAGGCTCGAGCATTCGCAGGCCGATGTCGACGATCTGCCAGGGCTCTCCTCTGATAGTGACTAGACCGAATCTGTGCTTGCTGGTCACCGTGCCAAGCGGCTTGTAGGGAGTTCATCAGCAATGGCCCGCAAGGATGCTCTGAGTCGCTCAACTTCAGGGATCAACTCCAGCAGGAATGCTCGTCATTACCTGGCACCCGGTAGTCAACAATCTCCCACTTGCTGCTCATGTTTCTCCCGCGGAATCGCGATCGCGAACGCCTCGCGGACGGCCGGCTCGAGGCTGGCCGCGACGTCGTCGAGCCGAAGGGCCCGTAGTCCGACCTGCGCCTGCCGGGCGTACTCGATGATGTAGATCGCTCGACGCTGGGCGAGTCTCATCCCTCTAGACATGGCGTGCCCCCTTTCTGATAAGCTATATTTCTGTCGATTTTATGGGGTGAATTTCTTAGTGACGGAAAACCGTCTAGTGTAGGCAATGTATGATTATGTATGCACGCCAGCCGAGCCATAGGTAAAATAAAACGGGGCCGTTTTTTTCTATAACTTCTGCGTAGGGTCCTTACACTCATTACACTTCTTACACTTCCTACACTAAATATAAAACAAAAATACACATATATAAGAGTCACTGTACACCCCCTTCGGATTGTGGAGCACCCCCCGAAGTCGTGTCGCGCAATCGGTAGTACACTCCGTCCCCGTGGCGGGCTCTCTGGATCACCCACCGCCCAACCGGTTTGTTCACGGATCTACCTAGAATTTTCCGGCCGAACGCAGACAGGCAGGACCGCCCCGACCCGTGCCCGGTGACATGGCTGAACACGTCGATCTCGGTCGCCAGATCCAGCAGCGTCGCGACCGAGACCATCTGCTCGCCGTACCGCGCGAACCACTTCTCGACGAACACGATCATCTCGTCGTCGCCGGGGTTCGCGTCCCGAGCCCACGCCTCGACATTGGCTCGCCACTCGCGATATCCGCCCGCCCAGAGGATCCCGCCGACGGTCTCCGACCACGCTTCGAACCCCCCCAGCCGGGACGCACGCCGCGGCCGGCATCCGTCGCAGACCCAGCGGTGCACGAGCCCCAGCAGGCAGGCGTACACGTTCCTCCGCTCGAGCCTGACGTACTCGCGCAGGTCGGGGTGGGCAAAATCGACCCGCCGCTCGGGCGATCCGCTCTCGGGCTGTAGCTCGATCGGTATGGTCCGCTTGGCGAGTTCGCCAGAGAACTGCACGTTGTTCCCGGTCCCGACCAGGATCGCGTTGTTCGGAACGTCGATCACCCGCGACGCACCCAACACCCGCCCCTGAAACGTCGCCGTCGTCAGCAGCGAGGCCAGCGACGCCGAGTTAATCCACGGGGGCAGGTTATCCAGGTGCACGATCGTGTGTCCGCGCAGCAGCAGGGCAAGGATCCGCTTGTCACGTTCCTCCTCGCTCGCCGTCAGCTGCATGGCCGGCGTGGGGTAGCCGAGGATAATCCCACCCAGGATCTCCTCGGCGAGCTTCGTTTTCCCCGTCCGCTCCAGACTGCTGGTGATCAGGTGGAACGGGATGTTCCCGGCGATCGCCGGCCGCACGATCGCCGTCACCAGCAGGCCGTAGTAATTCTGCCGGGATGCCTCGTTCGCGAACGGGAAATCGATCACCAAATCCTCGAGCCGCTCACGGATCTCATCGAGGTCGACGATCGGGGCAACGCCCTTCAGTTCGGTCGGTTCGTCATAGTACACACCGCATTCGTTCCAGCCGGGCTCCAGCCGCGAGAACCCCGGACCGTAGCACGGATACGACGTCACCATCCGCAGCTGACGAATCCTCCGGTCGGCCGCGGCGTGCGACAGGACCACGCCGCCGTGATCCTTGCCGCAGGGAACGAACCCAATCGTCGGCGTCGAGTCCTTGCCCGGCGGGCGGAACCACCGGCCCAGCGACATCGCCGCGTCGACGATCAGACGCACGCGATCGGCCGTAAGCGGCTCGAACCTGGCCCGGCCGTCCGCGCCGCGAATCAACTCGCCGACCATCGTGTCGCGCCGATACATCGCATCGCGCGGCAGCCGGCCGATCACCGTGTTCGCGAAGTCATCGTTGCCGACCTCGAGGTACTCGCCGGTGTCGGTGACATGAGAGCCGGGGATCAGGACGTAGTCCGTCACAGGCGACGGCTGCGGAGCCACGGGGGCCGCAGCGGACGTCCTGCTGCGAGGCGATGCCGCCCCAGCCGCCAGCCCCGACCGGATCGTCGCCTCGGCCTCGTCGGCTGGCAGGCCGCAGCCGTCGGCCGCGAGCGACAGCACGTCGACCACACGCTCACGCGACAGGGCCCCGGCGGCGACAAGCTGCCCGAGGCTAAACGCCGCCCGGTTCAACGTGTTATTCCGTGTGCCGTCGGTCGCCGTCTGCACGGCCAGGGCCTCGCGTGCGATCGCAGCCTCGGCATACCTGTCGCTGACCGGCGCGGTGGCCGTACGTTCGATGGCGTCGGGCTGTAATTTATCCAGCACCCACGCCGGCAGGTCGGCCAGTTCGACGTCGGCCGGGCTCAGCCCGTCCACGTACTCATACCGCAGGCCGGTCGCCGGGTGCACGCTGCCGACAAACACGACCTGCCCGCCGTCGCCGCGCGTGTCGATGTGCTTGCCGAGCTTGCCGGCGCTATTGCCGAGGTTGCCGGGATGCCTGAAGTAGAGGTGCCGGTTCTCGCCCCTGGCGACGGTGACCGTTGTCGGGAGACGGTCGATGAACGTCGGGTCGGCGCCCTTGGCGATGTCGACGTCGATGACGTACACGCCGCTGACCGCACCAGTACGCAGCCCGACGTTGTAGCGCGGTAGCCAGGAGACGACGTCCTGCAGCGAGGCGCGGGGTTTGGTCGTCCAGTCCTTGAACACCGGCCGCTTGCCGTTGAGCTTCGTGAAGCTCCAGCCGCGTGCGTATCCGTCCGTGATGGCTTCGATGGCATTCATGCCGTAGGTCGCTCCGTCGTATTTATCACCCGATCAGCAAGCTCAGCCCCGACTCCCGCACCCGCTCCCACGCCGACGTGACGATGTCGTCGAGGTCGATGATGTCCTGCTCGCTGGGCGGCGTCTTCGTCGGCCGGCCGAACGTCGACTGCTCACACCGGAAGATCCATGCGAGCGACGGATGCGACACTGGCCGCTCGGGACGTCCGTCGCGTGCGACGTACAGCCGGACCACACCGATGTTCTGCGTGTACGTCTGCCCGATGTGCCGACGCAGAACCTCGGCCAGTGCATGTCTGGCTCGCACCGCGTCTCGGTTTTTAAACGGCCCGATGATCTCCGACGGCAGCACACGGTAGCGCTCGCTGGCCGCGATCAGTGCGAGGTTGATGAACGTGATCGCCTGCCCGTCGGGCACGACGGCGGTCACCCGCGTGACGTAGTCTGTGTTAATCTGCATCGCTGTCTCTCCCCGTGAAATACCCGGCCGCGGTGAACGCTCGGTCAACGTCCTCGACCGAGCGGGCCAGGATGTACATGCCGTTGAATTTCTCGATCATCGCCTGGAACCTCCGCTGCTCCGGGCTCTGCCGACCGTCAGCAGTCTTGACTTCGATCTCCAGTCGTCGGCCGTCGGGCAGGATGCCGGAGATGTCCGCCTGCCCCGGTATGCCGAAGCTGACCGTGCGCTGGCCGGTCTTGGAGACGTACCGCGCCTTGCCGGTGTTCTGCCGCCACAGCCGCAGGCCGGGGTGCGTGCCGTAGACGCGGAGGATTTCGTTTTGGATCTGGTGTTCGGTCATTACGTTCCCTGCCCCATAAGGGCCCTTGCCTTGCGATGCCCGGCCACGCGAAGCCGTGACCTGCCACGCCCTACTATGCCCCGCGACGCGCCGATCACTTTGATTCGAATCCCTGCCCACCAGTGTCCCGATGGACAGAGAACCTTGCGTTGCGATACTGAGCCGAGCTTAGCACCGTCAGGACTTGCCGCACCTTGCCAAGCCTATTCTTGTCCTGCCGCGACTAGTTAAGTCGTGTTACTTCATCAACTCCAGCGCCTTCCCGATCTCGAGCGGCTTGCTGGCGTTCTTCTCGATTAGCTTCTTTGTCGTGCCGCCGCTGCTCATGACAGCCAGCGTGCTCATGCCCGCACTGAGTGCGAGGTGTTCAGTCTTTCGAGCGTCGGTAAGTTTGCTCGTGTCCACCGTGGCAAGCTTCTGCACGGTTCGCTTCGAGCGACGGTGAATGATCTTCCGCTCCCGCTCGCAGTGCGTGACCTTCTCGTCGTCGTTGAGGCAGACGATGGCCCCGCCCTGTCGCACGCGAGACCAGATCATTCGCTTGGTCTTGAGGATGTACCGGGACGCGCTGGCGAGGTATCCGTAGCCCCTGCCGCCGGGTGCACAACTCTCGCCTATGACCTGCTTCAACTCTTCGTCCGTAACCTTCTTGCCCGGTTCGCTGATAGGCTCCAGGTATCCGATCAGTTTCATCGTGTTGACGTGATACCCTGCAATATTCTTGAACCGTTTCGCCTCGTCCATTTCTTGCCCCTAAAAGAAACCTTGACTTGCTTCGCAAAACCGTGACACGCCGTGCCCAGCCCTGCCGCGCCGGGCCATGCCATGCCCGGCCCGGCCTTACTTCTCTTCACTGTGCTTGAAGTTCTCGATCGTGAATCGCCCGTAGAATCCGTTGTTCCGTGGGCGGAACCGGCCCATGCCGATGAACTTCCCGGCGTGTACGAGGTACTCCAGCACCTTCTCTGGCTTGATGACCGGATCGAAGATGTAGAGTGACGCCTGTGTCCTCCACTCCCGTAGGACGGGGAACGTCTTGAACACGCGCTTGCCACCGCCGCGCTTGCCGTCGGCCGGGACGAACAGTCGTTCGCCGTCGATATCCTTGGCCTTGATGCCGAGCATCATGGGTTCGAGAACGAGGATGCCCGCTTCGAAGTGCTTGGTGAACGTCGCCTTCCCCTTACCCGGCACGCTTTCGCTCAAGTACTTCGCGACTTCCGACAGGCAGTTCTTCAGAGCCATCGGCGGGATAAACGCCTCGCCGTTCTTGTCGGCGTGGATTCGCTCACGCCATGTGCGTTCCTCGAAGTCGTCGTGCGGCTCGCCCGTGTTCTTCTTGCTCTGGATCGGGGCCGAGAAACTGAACGGGCTTACGCCCACAATATCGAACGTGCACTTGATCACTGTCAGTCCTCCCTAAAAAGAAAACCTCGCCTTGTGAAGCCAAGACCAGCCATAACGCACCTTGCCTAGACCGGCCGCTTCGTAACCATTGCCCCGCCGCCGATCTCTCGACGGCGAGACGACCTTGACTCGCGATGCCGTGCCAGGACAAAACTAATCCCGCCACACCGAATCACAATCCAAACCTCTCCGCCATAATCTTCCCCCTCACCTTCCCCACGAACCCCGTCGGCCACACGCCGAATATCGACCTATACCTATGGCTCGCCCATCCTACCCGGTAATTCTTTTCCACGGCTTCCCTTACCAACGCCTCGTACGCCAGCCGACGCGTCTCGCGGTCGTCGGGGTCCATCAGCCGGCCGTCGTGCACCATGGGCCAGCAGCCGAACCGTTCCTTAAACCGGGCCTCCGCCCACCGCTGCGGCAGGCCCATCGCCTCGCGGTGCTCCTGCAGGGCACGCCAGACCTCGGACTGGAACTCGAAGTCGTCGGCGAACTCCATCAGTTCGTCGCCGCGTACGAAAACCTCGCGGGCGTCGCCGGTGAACACGTAGCCACACTCACCACACTGGCTCGCAGATACCGGCACCAGCAGGTAGCACTCCGGGCACGACTTCAGGCCGAGCGGCTCGGATGTCCCGGTCGTCTTGCCGGCCAGCGAGTACGTCAGACGACGCGTGACCAGCCCGTGCACATGGTGGTTGCCGGCGTGATCTAACACCAGGCAGCCGGTCTTCCCCTCGCACGCTCGCATAATCCGGCCGATCATCTGCAGGTGCAGGCACAGCGACGCCGTCGGCCGGGCGATAATCGCGGCCTCGAGCGCCGGCAGATCCCAGCCCTCGGTCAGCACCTGGCAGTTACTCACGACGTACGTCTCGCCCGATCTCAGCCGGGCCAGGATCGCATCGCGGTCGGTGCTCGTGCCGTCGATGTGCTCGGCCGGGATGCCGGCCGCACGGAACGCGTTCACGATCCCCTTGCTGTGGTTCACGTCGATGGCAAAACACACCGTCTTCATCCCACCGGCTCGCAGCGTCCACGTCTTCACGATGTCGCCGGTCAGTTCGGTCGTGTTCGCCCGCTGGCTCAACTGCCCGAGAGAGTAATCTCCGGCGATCATCCGCACGCCACGCAGGTCGGGGTACCGAGCCGCGAACACGCGAGGCGCGTGCAGCGTGCCGTCGGCCACGAGCTCGTCTGGGTATGCCGCGACGATCAGTTCGCCGAAGGTGTCGCCCAGTCCTCGGCCATCGAGCCGGAACGGAGTGGCCGTTAGGCCGAGGACCAGGGCGTCTGGGTAGGATGCGAGCAGCTTGCGGTAGGTGCCGGCGGCGACGTGATGAGCCTCGTCGATCACGATCAGCCGGGCTGCGGGTTTCTCTCGCTGGCGGATCAGGGTGTCCTTGCTCGCCACCGTCACCATGGCAGGACTCTGCTGCACTGGTGCAGGACAACCCGGCATGAGAATATCCACCGTCAGCCCGTAACCACGTAGCGTCTCGGCCGCCTGCGTCACGAGTTCGCGGCGGTGAGCGAGCCAGATGGTCGGCACATCGACCTCGACCACCACGGCCGAGCCCATGACCGTCTTCCCGCTGCCGGTCGGGGCGACCAGCACGGGGCGACGCGGCAGGGCTGCCTTAACGGCGTCTACGGCTCGGCGCTGGTAGTCTCTGAGCAGCATCAGATACTCCGGTGGCTACGCCTGCACCTCGACGTACGTCACGACGTCTTCGATATCACTGGGTCGCTCGTCCTCGATGCGAGCCCAGCACGCGGGGCAGGCGACGACGTCGTCTTCCTCCTCGACCATGAATAGCCAGACGACGGGCTCTTGCTGGTGGCAGACTTCGCAGATGCAGACTCGCATAACGTTCTCCTTAAAGCCCCGCCGGCCGTGTCCAGCCGACGGAGCAACGGGGGACCACATATCATCCCTGAGTCATGGCCGCCCATCTGGCGTTGAGCGCGCGGATCTTGTCGTCCGACGCGCGGACCACTTCCTGCCTGCCCCACGAGGCGAAGTCCCATTCCTCGTAGGTCTTCGTCGGGTTGTCCTTGGCCGGCACGATCTTGCAGACAAACTGCACGCCGCCCTCGGTGGCCTCTTTGCTGAACGCCGGCTCGTCAAATCGGCCGTTGAATCCGATGGTGTCGAGCTTCGCTCGAGTGTGCGGCAGCGACTTCTCGCTGAAGAACAGCCTGATCTTCCGCTCGATTGGGGCGATGGGAACCCACTGCCGGCCGTCCCACTGGTGCTGCAGTTCAATCTGCAGGACGGCACACTCGGTGTCGTTGTCGCCTACGGTCGTCGGGATCAGGTTCAAGACCCGACCGCTGTAAGTTCCGGCTGCTGCTGGCATGTCTTCTGTCTCCTATTGCTTGTTGAATAACTGTTTCCAGATCGTCGCGTCGCCCTTGAGATATGGGATCGGCTTCGATAACACTCTTGACTTCGCCACGTGCGTCGGCCGCTCTTGCGGGTAGATCGTCCGCATGCCGACGCCGCGGCCCTTGCCGTCCTTCGCGTCAACGTCGTAGCCAACGAAGAGCAGGTGGTCGCACCACTCCTTCACGCGGTCGCGGACGGACGACTGGCCCTTCTTACCTGGGTTCTGTAGCCGCGGCTCGTACCGGAGGAAGTCGTCTCCGCTGGGGTTCGGGGCCTCGCTGGTGCAGACGTGCATCACGATCAGCACGTCGCGGCCGGCGATGATGTGCCGGTCGAGTTCGGCGAGCAGCTTCAGGAACACCTCATAGATGTGCGTGTAGCCCTTGCCGAAGCCGTAGTCCTCGATCCGGCTGACGAAGTGCCCCTTCTCGTGTGGCACGTGTTCGATCACCCACTGGCTCGCGTACTCCTCGGCCTTCGTGCCAGTGTCGATGCACACGACGTCGTACGGCTTCCAGAGTTCGTCGCTCTTCAGGGCATCGAGCATCGACTCCCACGAGTCAACGCCGTCGGCGGCGGTCAGCCGATCGACGTCAAGCTCTTTGCTGCCGTCGTCCAGATCGAGCACGAGCGGCCGTTTGCCGACGTCCTTCAGCAGTGGGATCAGTGACGACTTGCCGATGCCGCCCGTGCCGTACACGCCGATCTTCTGCGGCGATACGACGACGCCTGATCGCGGCCTAAACGTCCTGGTCTGCTTCGATTCTGACGATGCCGGAACCCCGGCCGTCGGCGCCCCCGTTGGCGGGGGCGGTGGTTTTAGTGCTGGCATGTGGTCCTCCCGTTTTTATCTCTGGCTATCTCCGTTCGAGCGCCGCCTCGGTGGCGACGTGCTCGCGGAACTTCGCGTACTCAGTCTGTAGATCTTCTATCATTCGCGGATCTCTCCCCAGCCACTCGCGGAACGCCTCGGCCTCATCGACCGACTGCATCACCGGGCCGAAGGCCCAGTCGGTCGTCGAGCAGTAGAACACTACCTCGCCGTCTACGCCTTCAAGAATGTGACACGCCATAGATCACCCCTGCGACAATGCCCGCGACCAGTAACTCCAGAGCAATCACAATGAACGCCGTGTAAATCATGTTTCCCTCTCTCATGCCGCCGCCTCCTCATCCACCGCCCACTCCGGCAGGTCGATCTCGGTGATCTCCGGCGAGTATGCGGCCCACGTACCCGTCTCACTGGCTCGCTTGTACGCGGCCAGCAGCGAGCGGTACTGCTGTCGCCCCTTGATGATCGCACGGTCGCTCAGGTGGTAGACCTGCACGGCGTACGGCGGTTCCTTCTCGCAGCAGATGAACAGGAACACCGGCATCTTCCCGAATGCCGCGAATACGGCATCGGAGTACATCGCCGCCTGGATGTGGTAGCCGTAGTCCAACACGCTGCGGCTGAACGCCTTCGGTCGTGCGTCCTGACAGGACTTCAGGTCGACGATGGCCGGCGGATCCTGGTCGGCTACGAGGTAATCCAGCCTGCACTTACACAGCACACCGGTCTCGGCGTCCTCCCACTGGATCGCAAGCTCGACGTCACCGGGGCACGCGAGGATCGCTGCCGCCCGCGGGTGCTCGCGCACGGATGCGGCCATGGCGACGGCCGCCTGGTACTGCTCGGTCGTCAACACCGGCTTACCTTGTTGCTCGGCCCACTCGGCGAAGGCTTTGGTGTCGTATCCGTACACGCGGCCGGTCCGCGGGTTGATGGGTCCGCCGACGGCGAACATCTCGTTGAAGACGCCTGGCTCCGTGGTCAGGCAGTGGAACGCGGAGCCGATGGCGAGGGCCTCGGTGTCCTCTGGCGGGGCGTCCATCTTGGCCTTCAGGTGGGCCATGCTTCGCAGGCCAGGAAACAAGAGTGATTTGTTCACGCCCGGAAGCTGCCGGTACTCACCGAATGGCATGCCGCGGTAGATCTTGGGTTTCATGTGGTCACCATGGGGGAAAATCTTGGCGACGAGCGAGACCGGAACAGATCGGCTTGCCGCCCCAGATGCTTCCCGCGCCCAACGAGGACGCGGCATCAGTCCCGTCGTGCGGATACGCTTCCGCACGTTCCGATGAATCATCCGTAGTCGTCGTCGTAGCCGCCGCCGTAGCCGTCGCCGTAGCCGTTGACGCAGCCGTCTCCGAAGCCGTAGCCGTAGACGTAGCCGTAGCCGTAGACGTAGGTTCTGACGTCGGCGCCTTCAGGGTCTATCACCGCTGAGTTCATACATGTCCCTGCCACGTCCGTGTGATCGATGTCCGCACGTTCCGATGAATCATCCGTCGCCGTCGCCGTAGCCGTCGCCGCAGCCGTAGCCGCCGCCGTCGCTGTAGCCGTCGCCGTAGCCGTCGCCGTCGCCGTAGATGTAGCCGTAGCCGTCGCCGTAGCCGTCTCCGTAGCCGTCGCCGTCGCCGTAGCTGTAGTAGTAGCCGTCGCCGTAGCCGTCGCCGTAGCCGTCGCCGTAGCCGTAGCCGTAGGTTCTGACTTCGGCGCCTTCAGGGTCGATTACTGAGTGCATAAGTGCCCCTGCCACTTCTCGGCGTCACAGTCGAGACTCATGACCACGGCCAGCTCGTGGACGCGAACCGTGCCGGCCGGGTCGAGCACAGTGTCGGCCGTCGGGCCGCCGGCGGCGATCTCGCCCAGCCCCTTCGTCGTGCCCCAGCGACGGATCACGCTGGACTTACTGACTACGACCTCGCTGCCTTCCTTGGTCACCTCGCCGACGACCACCCAGCCACGTTGCAATACCAGGATCTGAATCTTGGGCACCATGCTCGCTCCTCCTTCTGCCGCGTTCGCGGCAGTTTGAAACGACCTGTACACCACTGCGGACGCCGGGACTCGAACCCGAACCGGATAGCTATCCGTGCGCCGCAATCCATGCGGCCATCCGCACCAAACACAGATCGGACCCTGCCACCTCCCTTCATTCCATCTCGACACTGACCACGTCCGTGTGGTCGATGTCTGTCTCTGCCCCGATCCTTCGGAGCGCGTACTCAACCAGGTCGATCGCCTCGGCGCGTGCGGCGTCGATGTCGTCGCAGCACACCGTCACGCGTACGGCACCGCCGAACATCGAGACCGCGTACTCGCTCGGCTCGACGGGTACTTCGCCCGGCCGCAGGCCGGTGCGGATCATTCGCTCGACGTCCGGGTGGTTTCCTACGTTGCCTGACACGTCCGCCTCCTCGAGCCGCCTCTCGTAGTCACCTTGGCCGACAATCACGAGTGGGTCGGGCATTTCATGTCTCCGGTTTCAGGTGTGTTTATAAAAAATCCGCTTCCGTAAACAGAGAAAGTGGTGTACTATTCCGTATGCTTTTCGCGGCACGTGATTCGGTCGATCCCGCGGCGGTCGCATGCCTCGTCGAGGATGACCTCGAGCTGGTCGACCATGGCTCGCCCCTCTCGCTTCGCGAGTCGGGCAAGCCGCCGCTTGTCACGCGCCCGTACATAAATCTGGGTCGCCTTCTCTTGCATCAAGGGAAATATACACGCATCCGTGTAGATGTCAACGGATTCTTAAGGAATTCTTTAGGACGCTTGCATAAACCTATTGCCGTGCTAGGCTTATAGGCATGAAATTTATTGACAAGCTATTGCGACTGCAGGCGGAACGGGGCTATGCGTGGGCGAAGATCGAGCGCAACGCGGGCCTTTCGCGCAATCGGATCAGCAATATGATCAACCAGGGCACAATGCCTGCGGCAGACGACGGCATCAAACTGGCTCGCGCCCTCGGCGTCAGCGCAGAGTGGCTGTTCGATGAAAATCAGGGATGGCCGCCGCCGGACAATTCGGCGAGGCGGTTGACGCCCGAAGAAGTGAGGGCTCGTGTAGTTCAGATTCTCGAGTTGCTGCGAGAATAATCGCGGCGAGGTCTGCGCTGGGGTGAAACATTCCGTCGGGCGTAACGATTAAGATTGAGGTGTCATGGGCCATTGCTTCCTCCCTTGCAGAACTGATGTGGTGCCGGACAAATATACCCCCACCTTCGGGTCGGGGCAAGTCCGAAAACGGATCTATTAGAAGAACGCAACCAGCGTTCCGGTTTGGAGGCAAATCGATGATACAGATTCTGAGTGTGCTGCTGATGATCGTGGCCGTCCCGGCGACCAGGCCAGCCCCGACGACGATGTCTATCGACGAGCTTCGGCGCGAGGTCGCATCGCTGCGCCGCGAGAACGACGAGCTACGGGCTCGACTGGCGGAGCTCGAGAAGCCGGTCGACGATGGCAAGATCCGCGAAGGTATGACACTGCGCGAGGCACGGGCACTGACCAAAGGTGCCAAGGAGACCCGCAAGGGTTCGACGTACACCTGGGTCTGGACCGAGAAGCGGACCGCCAAGTATCCGCCGCTCCGCAACCGTGCCACGGGGCAGCTGCCGGACACCAGTCGGCTCAGCCTGCAGCCGATCGTGAACGAGGTCGTGGTCCGACGGATCGTGGCCGAGGTGAAACGGGGGCGGATCGTACGCGTCACCGAGTCAAACGAGTAGCTTCCGGCACCACCGCCGCAGACGCTCCCGGCCGGCCGGGCCGATGTGGCATCGCCCACCGAGCAGATGCGATACGGCTGTGCGGTCGAGACCGACCGACCACGCCACGTAGGCCACGCTGTACCCATGCCTTAGCCTGACCTCGCTCACCATCCAGGCTAACCATTCCTGCTCGCTGATCCACTTCGGCCGTCGCAGTTTGTCACGGGTCTGCATGTATATAATCTACATCATATCTTGTACTTAGGCAACGATCCGATACAAAATACACCGGTAGATGTTCCCCCGCGCGTTATTGTAGAGGCTATGTCTATCTTCACCGTGGCAGACCGGGCACTCGTTTTCGCACTGGCAGAGCACACCCCGGCCCGTGCCGCTCGCCTGCTCGGCGTTTCTGCGCAGCACCTTCGCCGGGCAGTACACCGCCTCGCCGACCGCGTCGACGCGGCCGGTGGCGACGGCACACCGATCCGAAAACTAATCGGGCAGCGGCCGTCGACGATCTCTATGTCAGAATTATCGGGGGCCGATCTGGCGTCAGCCGTCGGCCTGTTTGGTCATGAGCCCGCACTGCGACGATGAGCCCAGAACGCCCGGCCGCTTCGTGGCACGTCGCCCCGACTGGCTTGACCTGTCGTGGGAGACCGACCGGGACGGTGGACTGATGAAACAGGCCGTCGAGCGTCGCGTCGATGTCCAGGCCGTGCATGCGTGGATCTCGCGGGACTGGGCGTCGGTGCAGCTGGCCGAGGCGCGGAGGCACTATTGGCGCGGCCGATAAGCCTACCAAAGCGAAAGCGAAAGCGTAAGCGACCCCCGCCCCCCAAGCGGGCATGGTCGCACTCGCAGAAGGCGCCCGACTGCTGCCACACCTACTGGCACGCTTATCGTCATACGTGTTGGTCCTGCCAGAACAACGAGTACGTCAAGACCATCTTCGGCCGCGCCGTCCTGGCGGGTTACGGGGCGGTCGGGGCCTCGAGTTGGGAGCCGGCCAAGCCCGCGCGGTCGGTGCTCGAGTGTCTGGAGATGGCGGAAGCCTCCTAGGAAACCCTCTTGAAGTCAGAACTCGTCCCCATCTCCAGCCTGTCGTCAGACCCCGCGAACGTCCGCAAGCACGGGCAGCGGAACCTCGATGCGATCAAGGCGAGCCTGAAGCGGTTCGGTCAGCAGAAGCCGATCGTGGTGGACGCAAATGGCGTCGTCGTCGCCGGCAACGGCACACTGGAGGCCGCCCGCTCGCTGGGCTGGGACGAAATCGCCATCGTCCGCACGTCGCTCACCGGGGCCGAGGCGACCGCGTTCGCCATCGCCGACAACCGAACGGCCGAGCTTGCCGAGTGGGACGACGAAGCACTGGCCGAGACGCTGGCGACACTGGACGATTTTGAGAGCATCGGATTCGATGTCGCAGAAGTCGACGATCTGGTCAGCATGGTATCTGGGGCATCAACATCGGATGGACGAAAAAAGTTGGAGGCCGCCAGGACGGTTAAGCTTGTTGTCGCCACTGACACAGCCGCACTCGTAGAAAGAGCTTTGCGCCAAACCCATAAAACCAATCGAGGCAAGGCCCTAGAAGAAATATGCCGGTGCTACCTTGGCGAAGAGGCTGAACTCGACGTACCAATGGAAGAAGACGCTGCGGCTGAAGATGCTGTCGAGTATCTCGGCCCCCCCGTTCGTGCTGGAAACTCACGGCGGAATGGGAAGGCTGTTTGAATCTTGTTATCAGGCGGCATCTGGTGTCGTCTTTGAGAAGAACCCACTGCGGGCCGAGTTCCTGGCACGACAGCGGCCGCATTGGATTGTGTACGAAGCTAATTGCAAACTGGCAATTGAAGCGGGATTCGTGGCCGACCTGCCGATATCCGTGATTGATGTCGATCCGTTTGGCGCCCCATGGGGCGTTTTGGCTGCTTGGTTTCTGTCCCACCGAAACAAGCAGCCCAGGCTGGATGTGGTCGTCAATGACGGATTGAGACTGAGGTTGAAGCTAAACACTGCATGGTCCACGATCGGATTGGAAGCAGAGGTGGGAAGGTATGGGGGCAAGGCTGTGTACGACAAATACCTTGAGGTTTCGCGAGAGAAAATAGAAGAACTCGCGAAGCCATGCGGCTATACGCTTCGCGAGTTCACGGGATACTACTGCGGGCACAACAAAGACATGACTCACTGGTGGGCACAGTTTACCATGGGATAGGCCTTCCACTCGCGACCGTCGAGCAGGCAACCCGCCGACGTAGGCCGGACACCGCCCCACTGCTTGAAAAAGAACGCAACGCGGCTCCGCTCGCACGCGTCTTTGATGTCTCGCACCCACGACTCTCGGTCTTGTCGTGGTTGCCATTTGCCGTTCACCTGTTCGGCCAGTGATCGTTTTTTGGCAACCTGCGGATCTCTCAGGTGTAGCCCAGATTCGCCGCCAACGATGCACCAGTCAAGGCCGACGAAGTCCATGTTGATGGGCGACAGGAGAGGCTCAAGGCTTACGAAACGAACGGCGGCACGCACTTGGCGCAGTACAGCGACGCGATCGATGTACGGCTGGCTCTCAACGGTTACCCCCATCCATACGTTGTCCGGTAGTGTCCGCCGACGAGAGTACCTCAGCATGTTCTCGGGCCGCTTGGTAAGTATCTGGTATGTGTGCCTTGGGGTCGACTCGATGGTGTCGAAAACCTGATCGCGGTAGTCGTCCGGGATATCTTCCCAGAATAGATCAGACATTGAGTTCACGAAGATCAGACTCGGTGTCTTAATCTTCGTGGGCTCTGTCAGCTTGTGCCTGCGGAACTGAAGATCGAAGCCAATGGGGAATGCTGGCGTTCCCCTCTTCTGCTCTGCAAGCGTGCAGGCGTAGCAGTAGGCGCAGCCGGGAGATACTTTCCGGCAACCAGTAGTGGGGTTCCAGGTCTTTTCGGTCCAGGCAATTGCGGTTTCGTTCATGACGACAACCTCCTTTGCGGAAATAGTATAGCATCCGACCTGTGTTGTGTATAGTCAAGTCATCTAATCCCGCGTGGGAACTAGGATTATGGAAGGCGCCACCAACGACACTGAAAAACAGAGTCGCTACCGAGGACTCAAGCCGTTCAAGCCGGGTCAAAGCGGCAACCCCGGCGGCCGGCCGAAGGGCAGAAAGTCCATCACGGCCGCGCTGCGTCGGCTGCTTGACTCCGGCATCGACGGCAAGGATCTGTACGAGGCACTCGCCAAGGCCGGACTGTCGAAGGCGCTCAAGGGCGACCATAAGTTCTGGTCCGAGATCCTCGAGCGTATCGACGGTAAGGTTCCCGACCGCATCGCCGACGCCGATGGGCAGCCGCTGGTCTTCAATATCGTGCCGTGTCGAAAGAAGTAACCATCGAGGCCCTGCCTCGCCAGTTCGAGTTCCTGACTTGCGACGCACGCGAGGTTCTGTACTCCGGCGCGTTCGGCGCCGGCAAGACGCGGGCGATCTGCTTGAAGCTTGCGACTAGGGCGTGCCGGCCGGGTGCCCGCGAGGGTCTGTGCCGCAAGCACCTGGTCACGCTGCGGGCAACCACGCTGAAAACTCTATTGGAGCCCGACGGCGACCTGCCTCCGATCCTGCCACCCGGTTCGTACACGTGGAACAAGTCGGAGAAAACGATTCGCATCCACGGCGGCGGCGAGATTCAATACTTCGGCCTCGACGACCCCGACAAGATCGGCTCGTACAACCTCTCGGGCTGTGCCGTAGACGAGGCAGTCGAACTCGAGGAAGCCGACTGGACGATGCTCCGCGGGCGGATCCGCGTGCAGTGCGGCATCACTAATCAGATCTACGGCGCCTGCAACCCCGGCAGCCCATCGCACTTTCTGGCTCGCCGATTCGGGCTGGCCGAGGGCGCGACGGCCGCCGACGGTTGCGTGGCCATCCAGACGCGGTCGATCGATAACACGTTCCTGCCGGACGAGTACCTCCGCGACCTCGAGTCGTTCACCGGGCTCGCGAAGCTTCGCTACGTCGATGGCTTGTGGGCTGGATCCGAGGGGCTGGTCTACGACCGGTGGGACCGAAGGCTGTTTATCAAGCAGCGGTCGGGCCCGTGGGCTCGGGTGATCGTCGGCCAGGACGAAGGCTATACGAACCCGGCCTGCATGCTCGTGCTGTGCGTCGACGGCGACGGCCGCGTGCACGTAGCCCGCGAGTGGTATCGGGCTCGGCAACTCGAGTCAGCGGTCATCGACGAGGCCATGCGGATCTACGCCGACCTGAAGCCAGAGGCATTCGTGCTCGACCCGTCGGCCGCGAAGCTCCGTGCCGCCATGCAGGCCGCGGGGCTTCCGGCCGTCGAGGCAGACAACTCTGTGTTCGCTGGCATCCAGGCTGTCCAGAAGCGGCTGATCGTAGCCGGCGACGGCGAGCCGCGCCTGACGGTCGACCCGTCGTGCGAGAACACGATCCGCGAATTCGAGACGTATGAATGGAAACCGCAGCGGGATGAGCCGGTGAAATCGAACGACCACGCCATGGACGCACTGCGGTATGGCATCGTGTATCTCGACGGCCTCGGCTCGGTTCCGCTGACCATCCGCGTGATCGCACCGGGCGAGACGGCCCGACGGTCGACTGTGCCCGACGATCGCGTATGGAGAACTCTGTGAGCATACTCCAGTGGATCAAATCACAGTTCTCCCGCGAGCGGTTCCTGCAGTCGTCCGTCCGCGTCAACGAACTCACTGGTCCGCACCGCGCTAAGTCGCAGCCGTACTCCTATGAGGCGGCCGTGCGGCTGTTTCGGTCGTGGGTCTATGCGGCGGCGAAGCTCAACGCCCAGGCGGCGGCCAGCGCCACGCTGCGGCTGTACGTTCGCAAGAAGCGGGTTGCTCCGCTGTGGAATACGCGGGCGGTGCCGCGTGCACGCAAGCGGTGGATCATCGAGCGGGCCAGTCCGACGGTGCGTCGCAAGGTGGTCGAGTTCAACGACGACTTCGAGGAGGTCACCGAGGAGCACCCGGTCTTGCGGCTGTTGCGGACGAGCAACCCGTGGATGAACGGCTACGACCTGGCCGAGCTTCGGTTCCTCTACCTCGAGCTGACCGGCAACGCGTACCTGCACCCGATCGCGCACCCGGTGTTCGGCTGGCCGACCGAGCTGTGGCCGATGCCCTCGCAGTGGGTGGACGTGATCCCCGGCGAGCCGGACACGGGCGAGTTCATCAAGGGCTACGCCTACGGCATGAGGTACGACCAGAAGCGGTTTTTTTCTCCCGACGAGGTCGGCCACTGGCGATACCCGAATCCCGGCAACCTCTACTACGGTCTCGGCAAGGTGGAGGCTGGCTGGGGCGTCGTGCAGCAGAACGAAGCCGTGCATGAGTTCGACCTCGCGACGTTCAAGAATCACGCCCGGCCCGACTACGCAGTGATCGTGAAGTCCGGCGCGAGCAGCGATGCGCTCGACCGGTTCCAGACCGAGATCGACGGCCAGCTGCGTGGTGCGTCGCGTGCCCGACGCTTCGTGACCATCGGCGGCGACGTCCAGATCGTTCCGCTGTCGTTCCCGCCCAAGGATCTCGGCGGCCGCGAAGAGATCGTCGAGGAGATCGCCGCCGTGTTCGGCGTGCCGGTCTCGTTGTTGAAGGCGAACGACCCGAACCTCGCGTCGGCTAAGGTCGGCCTCGCCTCGTGGAAGTCCGGCACCATCGAGCCGATGCTGAGGCTCGACGAGGAAAAACTCAACGAGTGGCTGCTGCCGATGTACGGCATCGAGGGCGACGCGTTCCTCGCGTACGACTCGCCGGTACCAGAAGACGTCGAACTCGAGGACCGGATAATGGCGTCGAAGGTCAGCAGCGGCCGCATGACGATCAACGAGGCACGGCAGGCCGACGGCCTTGAGCCGGTCGAAGGCGGCGATGAGCCGCGGGTGAATGGCATGGCGCTGTCCGCGATAGATCGGCCTGCCGCGGCCCCCGGCGGGCTGTTCGGGCTATCTGTGCCCCCGCCAGCGACGCCGTCGGCCCCGGCGCCGGTGGTGAACGTGGCCGCCCCTGCAGTGGATACGGCGACACTGGTTCGCTCGGTGGTCGAGGCGATCCAGAAGGCGGCTCCGGTGCCCGCGCCGGCCCCCGTCGTCCACACGGAGGCCCCGGCCGTCATCGAGATCAAGCAATCCGACCTGATGTACGACGGCTCGCACCCGTGCGGGTGTCAGTGCAAACAAACCTCCACGGGGGCCGACGACAACGCCCGCGACGAATCCGAACGCCGCGTCATGCGGTTCGCGTCTGCGCTGGCTGCCGTGCTGGCCGACATGCGCGACGGGTTGCTCTCAGTCATCGGCACGAAGGCCGCCGAGCCCACGCCGCCGTCTCGCGTGTCGCTAGCCGAGATCATTGAGCGAGCCAATAGCTACGGCCCCAAACTTCGCGAGGTGCTCGACGAGGGCATCCGCGACGCACTGCAGGCGGGCGGCGAGACCGGCCTCCGCGCAGTGCGCGAAGCGGCGGGCGGTGCCAGCGGTGGCGGCGACGAGCCGCCCGGCGGGACGGATCCGTTCGACGTAACGAATCCCGAGGTCGAGCGGTTCTTGGGCTCCCGCGATTTCGCGGGCAAGCTCAGCGACAAGGTCGCCGGCGAGATCACGCAGTTCGTCATCGACCGGCTGTCGCCGACGCTGGCTGAGGGCATCGCCGCCGGTGAGACGCCGCGCGAACTCGGCAACCGGATCCAGGCACTCGACGATCAACTATTCAGCGGCTACCGCTCCGAGATGATCGCCCGCACCGAGTCGGCCCGCGCGTACGTCCGCGGCGAGATGGCCGGCTGGGTTCAGTCGGGCATCGTCCGTGGTAAGCGGTGGAAACTCGCGGCCGGTTCGTGTTCATTCTGTCGGGCAGCGGCGGCGGCGTTCAACGCGAAGTTGTTGGCGATCGACGAGGTGCCCGACGGCCTGAGGCGAGGCGCGGTGCTCGAGACGGCCGATGGCGTCATGCGGTTGGACTATGAGGACATCATTGGTCCGCCGATTCACCCGCACGACCGATGCGATATTGAGCCGGTGATCGAAGACTGATGGAGGGAAGGATGTACGACCGCCTCGTGGATATCACGAAAACGTTCGCCAAGTGGTGGGCACTGGCGATGCTGTGGCTGGTCATGATCGGTTTGCCGGTGGCCGGTGTGCTGCTTCTCCTGGAGATCGGATCCTAATGCGTATCCTCCTCACCGGTGGCTTCGGCTTCCTAGGCTCGCACGTGCACGACCGGCTACGCGAGCACGATGTCTTCGTGCCGCGGTCGGCCGAGTACGACCTGACCGACCCCGCCGACGTCGAGTGCGCGTTCATCGAGTCGCGGCCCGAGGCAGTGATCCACCTCGCGGCAGCGTGCGGCGGCATCGGGGTCAACCAACGCGAGCCCGGCCGCTTCTGGTACGCGAACACGGTCATGGGCGCCCTGGTGCTCGACGCCTGCCGACGGTACGGCGTGGGCAAGACCGTCGTCGTGGGCACGACCTGCAGCTATCCGAAGCTGTGCCCGGCCCCGTTCAACGAAGCGAACATCTGGGACGGCTACCCCGAGGAGACGAACGCGGCGTACGGCGTCGCGAAGCGGACACTGCTCGCCGGGTGTATGGCGTATCGCCAGCAGTACGGCCTCAACGTGACGTACCTCGTGCCGGCCAACCTGTACGGGCCGCGAGACAACTTCGACCCAGCGACGTCGCACGTGATCCCGGCCGTGATCCGCAAGCTCGCCAACGGCGACGCGGTGCTCTGGGGCGACGGATCGGCTACCCGCGATTTTCTGTACGTCTGCGACGCGGCCGACGCAGTCGTGGCGGCACTCGACTGGGACGTCGATCTGGTGAACATCGGCAGCGGCGAGGCGGTGTCGATCCGCGAGGTCGCTCGGATGATCGCCGTGGCGGTCGGATATGATGGGCCGATTTACTGGGACACGACGAAGCCCAACGGCCAGCCGTTCCGGTGCCTCGACACGACGCTGGCCCGGTCGCTCGGCTGGACGGCGAAGGTTCCGATCGCCGACGGCATCCGCCGAACAGTGAAGTGGTGGCGGGCGAGAACACAGGCCGGGCTGGTAGCTCGCTGAAATGTAGCCAGCTTAGAGGAGTACTACGGGTGATAGGGATCCTGGGGAGGATTCGATGCCTACGGCTCTGATTACGGGATGCACCGGCCAGGACGGCAGCTACCTCGCCGAGTTCCTGCTGTCGAAGCACTACGTCGTGCACGGAATCATCCGGCGGTCGTCGTCGTTCAACACCAGTCGCATCGACCACATATTCGACCGGCTGCACCTGCACCACGGCGACGTGACAGACGCCTCGCGGGTAGCCTCACTGATCCACCAGATCAAGCCGGACGAGGTGTACAACCTGGCCGCCCAGTCGCACGTTGGCGACTCGTTCGAGGAGCCGGTGTACACGACCGAGGTCGCGGCCATCGGGCTGGCAAACATCCTTGAGGCGTGCCGCGGAACCGAGACGCGGATCTATCAGGCGTCGACGTCGGAGATGTTCGGCAACGAACCGGCACCGCAGAACGAATCGACGCCGTTTTCGCCCCGATCGCCGTACGGGTGTGCGAAGGTATACGCCCACAACCTGGCCCGCGTGTATCGCGAGGCGTACGGGATGTTCGTTGCGTGCGGCATCTTGTTCAACCATGAGTCGCCGCGACGCGGCGAGACGTTCGTCACCCGCAAGATTTCGCGGGCGGTCGCGGCGATCAAGGCGGGCAAGCAGGACCGACTGATCCTCGGCAACCTGAAGGCCCGTCGCGACTGGGGCTACGCGGGCGACTACGTGCGGGCGATGTGGCTGATGCTGCAGAAGCCCGACCCGCAGGACTTCGTGATCGCGACCGGCGTCTCGCACACCGTCGGCGACTTCGTCGAGGAGGCGTTCGGATACGCCGGAATCGATTGGCGAAAGCACGTGAAGTGCGACGCCCGATACATCCGTCCGGCCGAGGTGGACGATCTCCGTGGCGACGCAAGCCGGGCCAAGACCGTGCTGGGGTGGACGCCGACGACGACGTTCTGCGAACTGGTGCGGATGATGGTCGACAGTGACATGGAGGTGACATGCACCGCGACGAAGCCAAAGTGCGCGTGCCGGATGACGTCGAACTGCTGATCGGGTTCCATGCCATCCGTGACGACAAGCATAAGCATCAACTAGTCTACTATGGCCGGGTGTATCAAACAGTTGACCGGCATCTGGTGAGGCGGAGGCGAACGAGAGGCAACAATGTCTGACGTCATCAATGTACTCCGTCGCAAGTATTCGCTGCCCGCCGAGACCGAGGTCGTGGTTCGTTCGCTGGCCGCGGACTTCAAGGCCGACGAGCAGGACGAGTACAAGTTCACCGCCCAGATCACGGCCGAGACTCTGGATCGCGACGACGAGGTTCTGCTGCCGACCGGGTGCGACGCATCAACGTTCGACAGATCCGGCATGCTGTTTTGGAACCACGACTACGACCGCCCCATAGGCTTCCCTGGCCCGCTCAAGCAGTCTGCCGGTGCGATCATCGGGACGGGCCAGTTCATGAGGCGACCGGCGGATTACCAGGGCGAGTTCTTCCCGGACTTCGCCCGCGCGGTAGTCACGCAGGCCAAGGCACTCGGCCGCAGCGTAGGCGTCAGTGTCGGGTTCATCCCCGTCGAGTCGCGTAACCCGACGAAGAAGGACCGCGAGACCTGGGGCGACCGGCTGACACGCGTGTTCAGCAAATGGAAGCTGCTCGAGTGGTCGATCGCTCCCGTGCAGTCGAACCCCGATGCGTTCACGCTGGCGCTCGCCAAGGGCCTCGTGACCCGCGAGCAGGTGAAGGCGGTCTGGGGCATCGACGTTCCCGTGCAGACCGTAACACGACGAGTGTACATCCTGCCGGTGCGGATGCCAGTAGCGACAGTGAAGCCCGTGACGAAAGCCATCGACCGCGCGGTCGCGAAGGCGGCCGGACGCTTGTATCCGTGAGTTAGTCCGCGTCAGACGTGCATTGCCTCGAGCCGGATAGCCCCCGCGGTTGGGCCGGATAGGGCGTGCGAAGTCAGCGACGTATCGACGTGCGTTTCTGATCGCAAGTAACCTATCTGGAGACACAACCCATGAAAGCAAGGCTGACCCTGGACTTCATCCAGAGCAAGCTCGTTCCGCTGCTGCAGCCCGGCTGCAAGACGGTGGAGGAACTCAAGCAGAAGATGACCGCGTACATCGGCGACACCGAGATCACCGACGCCGACGGTAACCCCGTGCAGTTCGAGAGCGTGATCCTGCAGCCGATGGGCGCACAGACCGATGCCGAAGACGAGCCCGAGATGGATCCCGAGCCCAATGCCGAGCCCAATGCCGAGCCCAATGCCGAGCCGGATCCCGAGGATGAAGAGGCCAAGATCCTCCGTGCCGTCGAAGCCGCGGTGACCAAGGCCATGAGTAAGGCCATGAGTAACGTCAAGCCCGAGCGCAAGACGATCATCACGGTCGAGCCCACCGCCAAGAAGTTCACCGGCCGCACCAAGAACTTCCGCGGCGAGATCGACGGCAAGAGCCCGCAGGAACGAGCTTATCGCTTCGGCATGTTTTGCTTGGCTGCCCGCGGCAACGAGAACGCGAAAGCGTGGTGCGAAAGCCACGGCATCAAGCTGCACCAGAGCAACGTCAACTCGGCCGGCGGCTTCCTCGTGCCCGAGGAGTTCGGCCAGGACTTGATCGACCTGCGCGAGCAGTACGGCGTCTTCCGCCAGCACGCGAAGGTCCGCAAGATGACCTCCGACACCCGCACCGACCCGCGTCGGACGGGCGGCCTGACCGCGTACTTCGTGGCCGAGGGTGCCGCCGGCACCGAGTCGACCAAAGCGTGGGATCAGGTGCGGCTGGTCGCTAAGGACATCATGGTGATCTCCCGCTACACCAACCAGGTGAGCGAGGACGCCGTGATCGACATCGGCGACGACCTCGCTGGCGAGATCACCTACGCCTTCACGTTGAAGGAAGACCAGTGCGGGTTCAACGGTGACGGCACGTCTACCTACGGCGGGATCGTCGGCGTCCGCTCGAAGCTGTTAGCGATCAACGGCGTCGACGACGGCGGCGGCCTGGTCCTGGCGTCCGGCAACCTGTGGTCCGAGATCACGCTGGCCGACCTGCACCGCGTCATCGGTCGCCTGCCGCAGTACCCCGGCATGCAGCCGAAGTGGTTCTGCCACAACGCGTTTTATGCTGGCGTACTGCAGAGCCTCGTCATGGCGGCCGGCGGCGTGACCGCGACCGAGATCATCAACGGCGTCAGTACGCCGAAGATCCTCGGCTACCCGGTCGTGATCAGCCAGGTGTTCGACAGCGCCCAGGCCAACAGCCAGATCTGTTGCCTGTTCGGCGATCTGTCTATGGCCGCGTCGTTCGGCGACCGGCAGCAGGACTCGATCGCGTTCAGCGATTCCGCCACCGTCGGCGGCGAGAACGTGTTCGAGAGAAACGAGATGGCAATCCGTGGCGTCGAGCGGTTCGACATCAACGTGCATGACGTGGGCGACGCGATCAACGCTGGCCCGATCGTCGGCCTGATCACCGCTGCTGCCTAAAACCGAGTGAACGAAAGGAGATAAACACATGGTTCCGCAGAATACGAAAGTCGTTCTCGGTGCGGCTCCGGCGACGGTGGCGAACAACGAGACCGCTACGCTGGTGATCGACCGACTGGGCTATGACTACGTCAGCGTGAAGGTGCTGGCGGCCACCGCCGCCAACACCAACAAGGCGACCGCCTTCGCGGTTACCGAGTCCGACGACGCGACCAACTACAGTGCAATCGTGTCGCTGACCGGCACCACGAACACTGCGGTGACTGCCGGGACGAACGGGTTCCTGATTCCCGCCACGCTCGGCACCACCACGACCAACAGGGCGTACGCCATACTGAACATCGACTGCAAGGCGCGCAAGCGATACCTGAAGGTGTCGATCACTCCCGCCACGACGCAGGGCCTGTGTCTCGTGGCTGATCTGTACCGGGCCAAGGAGGCGCCTGTCGGTGCGGCCGCACAGAACGCCGGCGTCGTCGTGAACGCCTGAGTTTTCTAGTGTCCTCCCCTCACCCTGCCCCGGTCGGCCTCGTGTCGGCCGGGGTGGGGGTGGCGGGAGCGACCCGATACAAAGAAGAGAGGGAGGATTCGTGAGAGACATTCTATTCGTCAGTTACTACACGCCGGAAGCGAAGTACGAGCAGTACGCCGTCCGGCTGATCGAGAGTTTCGAGAAGTTCAGCCTTCCGTACACCGTACACCGACTGCCAGAGTTCGATTCGTGGGCGGCCGGCATCCGCCACAAGCCGCAGTTCATCCTCGAGACGCTGCTGCGGCGACGATGCCCGATCGTCTGGGTGGACGTCGATGCGGTGATACTGAAGCGGCCAGAGCTGCTGTTCGGCGACCACGATTTCGCGGTGTACAACTGGTGCGCTGACACGCGTCACCACCTCGAAGGCAAGATCGTGCACAGCGACCGCGTGCTGTCCGCGTCGGGAGGCGTGATGAAGTTCGGCTATACGCCGGGCGCAATCGAGCTGCTTCTGCGGTGGGTGAGCGGGCTGACTGCCGAGCCCGAGTCGCTCGACGACCCGATGCTGTCGCGGGTGTTCAACGAGTGGCAGCCGCCGGTGAACTCGCTGTGGCTGCCGAAGGAATATAACAGAATGGACCTTCTCTGGCCCGCTTTTCCTGCTGACCAGATCATCATCGATCACCAGTGTCGGTGTGGAGGACATAAGGACGAGGTCGAGGGCCCCGGAGAAGAGGGCCTTAGTAAAGAGGGAGGACAGGTATGAAACTGAACATCGGAGCAGCGGACACAGAGTTGCCCGGCTTCACGCCGGTCGACATCCGAGCGGGCCAGAATGCGGCCAAGCTCGAGTACGCCGACGACAGCATCGAGGAGATCTACGCCTCGCACGTGTTCGAGCACTTCAGTTACCACAACGCCGCCGACGTGCTAGCCGAGTGGGTGCGCGTGCTAAAGCCGGGCGGCCGGGTGCGTATCGCCGTGCCCGACTTCGACTGGGTGGTCAAGCAGTACGTAAGCCAGAGCGACAAGTTCAACATCGAAGGCATCCTAATGGGGGGTCACTCGCACGAGCACGACGTGCACTTGGCGATCTACAACGAGCCGAAGCTGAGGGCCGTCATGGAGCGTGCCGGCCTCGAGCGTATCGAGCGGTGGCAGCCGGAGATCAACGACTGCTCGTCCCTCGAGTGCTCGCTGAACCTGCAGGGGTTTAAGCCCTCTGCCGGTCAGGCTGGCGGCCAGACAGAAAAGCCAGCGGCCGACAAGCCCCGTAAGCTCTCCGGCGTGATGGCCGTGATGAGCCTTCCGCGGCTGGCGTTCACTGACAACATGTTCACGATCATGCAGTCGCTGCCGCCGCTCGGCGTCCCAATCATGAAGTCGTCCGGCGTGTTCTACGGTCAGTGCATGCAGGGCATGCTCGAGGACGCGGTCGCGGCGAATGCGAAGTACGTGCTGACCATCGACTACGACTCGGTGTTCACCAGGCAGAACGTCATCGATCTGTACGACCTGATGGAATCGCACCCCGGCATCGACGCACTCGTGCCGGTGCAGATGCGTCGCGAGTCGGATCACGCCCTGTTCACGGTGACCGACGACGGCGGTCAGATTAAGGGCTTCGTCCCACTGGAGGATCTCGGCAAGGACGTGATGAAGATCAACAGCGGTCACTTCGGCCTGACGCTGATCCGCTGCGACTCGCTGAAGAAAATGGCGAAACCGTGGCTATGGTCGCAGCCCGACAAGAATGGCCGATGGGAAGACGACAAGCAGGACGACGACGTCTACTTCTGGCGCAAGTGGAAGGACTCGGGCATGTCCGTGTTTCTCGCCCCGAAGGTCGTCCTCGGCCACATCCAGCAGTTCGTGACGTGGCCGAGCAAAACGCTGACCCCGATCCACCAGTCGGTCAGCCAGTGGTACAAGAGCGGTAAGCCAGGGGAGGCGATGTAATGAAAAAGGAAACGATGGCGATCAGATTCAGGAGACGTTACCGCGGCTTCGAGGCCGGCGACACGTACGACGGCTACTCCGTCGGCATAGCGAAGACACTGGTGCAGATGCGGATCGCCGACGCGGTCGAGATTCCCGGCGTCGTGACGGAGAAGGCGGTTAGCGAGCCGCCGAAGGATAAGGCGATACGGCGGGCCAAACGTGTTAAGTAACACCGTCGCCGTCTTCAGCGTCCCGCGTCTGACCTGGACGGACCATATGTTCGCGTTCGTACGGGCGCTCGTGCCGCTCGGCATCACGGTCGAGAAGCACAGCGGCGTGTACTGGGGGCAGTCGCTCAGCCGGTGCATCAGCAAGCACCTTGACGACGGCACCGAGTACATCCTGACGCTGGACTACGACACGTACGCCAGACCGGACGATCTGGCCGAGCTGCACCGGCTGTGCTCGGCCGACCCGCAGATCGACGCCGTCTGTGCTGTGCAGGTTCGTCGCGGCAGCGACGTGTTGCTCGGCGGCATGAGTACTGGAGACAAGGTTCGGCCGCTTACGGCCGACGACCTGGCCGGCGACGACGATCTGGTGCAGCTGGCGACCGGCCACTTCGGAGCGACGGTGCTGCGAGTCGATGCGATCAAGCGGATGCCAAAGCCGTGGTTCCACGGCCAACCCGACGCCGACGGCGACTGGGGCCCGCTGAGGATCGACGACGACGTCTGGTTCTGGCGCCAGTGGCACGCCGCGGGGAATCGGCTGTTCGTGGCGCCGGCCGTGCGGGTCGGGCATATACAGCCGATGGTGACCTGGCCCCCCGAACCGGCCGCCGGAGACGCCGGGCCCCGCCATCAGTACATCAGCGAAGTGGAGCCGTAGTCTATGGCCGCTGAACTCGAGCTAGTCTATCCGGTCGCCTCGTCGAACATTTACGCCGTGATCCGGCGTCACTCGGACGCGTACGTCTGGGACGGCTCGGACTTCGTGGCGTGGTCGGACGCGAATATCGCCGACTACGACGTGCCCCTGACCGACAAGGGCGGCGACCTGTACCAGGGCGACATGCCGCCCGTCGCGGCCGCTCGGTATCGCATCACGTACTACCTGCGGGCTGGTGCGACGCCCGCGATCACGGACACGATCCTCGCCAGCCGAGACTACACCTGGGACGGGGCCGACCTGTCCTCGGCCAGCGAGGTGACGATCTCGGCGTACGCCCTGACGACGCTGGCCGAAGTCAAGCGATACCTGCGGCTGACATCGGCGACGTACGACACTGTGTTGACCGAGATGATCAACGCGGTGACGAACCGCATCGAACGCGAGGCCGGCAGACAGTTCAAGGCCCGCGACTATCGCGAGTGGGTGAATGGTGACCACCAGGTTCGCGTCGTACTGCGGCAGCACCCGGTGATCTCGGTCGACCGGGTCGCGCACGGCCAGATCAACGTGCTGTCGGCGGCGTACTCCGGGGATGGCATCCGAGCCTACGCGCAGGCGACCGAGACGGCCATCGTCCTGAAGTCGATCAGCACGACCGGCGTGACGACGACCTCGACGCTAACGTATGCCACGTACCCGACCACCTCGCAGATGGCAGACGCGATCTCGGACGTCGCTGACTGGACGGGTGCGAATATCCTCGACTGCCTGACGGCCGATCTGTATCCGCTGGGCGGGCAGGACGCCAAGGGCAGGACGGTGTTCTTCACTGCCCCCGACGTGGATACTCAGGACTACTGGGTCGATCGGACGAACGGCATCATCTCGTGGACCGGCTTCCCGGACACGTACCACTACCCGTTCGACAGCCGGGTGCTCATGCCGCCGCGCGGGTTCCAGAATCTACTCATACAGTACCGAGCCGGGTACGAGACCATCCCCGACGATCTCAACATGCTGTGCCGTGAACTGGTGGCCCAGTGTTGGCAGACGTCGAAGGCAAACGGGGCGATTCAGTCTGAGTCGCTGGGCGATTACTCATACACGCTGGCCGACAAGGCAACGCTGACGGCCGACCAGGAGGCCGTGATCCGCCGCTGGTCAAACATCCGAATCGCAAGGAGCTAACGCATGGCAGTCGTAAACCGCATCGTCGGCGACATCCAGGTGACCGGCGACGTCAATGCCGGCTCGCTGACGTTGAATAACGCGTCGATCACCAACGCGATGGTCAGCCCATCGGCCGCGATCGCCGCATCGAAGCTGCAGCACGCACACCGGCAGGTGTTCGCGGATGCTGCGTCGGTCGACATCGTCGACAAGACGCAGGTGATCCACGTCGTCAAGGGCGTCAACGGCACGCTGAAGTCGTTCTCGGCCGGGTGCATCACGCCCCCGGCGGGCACGGCATCGGTCGCCGTCGACCTGAAGAAAAACGGAACGACCGTCCTGTCGTCGCCGATCTTGCTCGGCACGGCCGTCACCAGCCGGTCGCTGACCACCGGCACCATCGGCACAGCGGCCGTTGTAGCCGACGACGTGCTCGAGGTGTCGATCGACTACACGGCCGGGACGCAGGGCACCGCGGCGAAGGGCGTGTTCGCGTTCCTGGATGTCTGGGAGGATGCGGAGTAACCGCCCCCGTAGAATAAACGACCCCGCCAGGGGCTGACAGACGAGCCAGAGGACGATCAGGTAATGATCACCCACCTCCTCGACAAGACGATCACGATCCGGCGGCCGGCCGCGTCGTTGGACGCCGGCGGCGGCCCCGTCGAGACTATGGCAAACCATCTGACCGGGGTCCGTGCACGGATCCAGCCGTCCGGTGGCCGCGAGGTCCGGCAGTACGGCGGCATGCTGGCCGAGGTCGACGGCTCTGTGTTCGTTGACGGTGGCCTGGACATCAAGGCCGACGACGAGATTATATACGGCTCGCGGACGCTGACGATCGTGTACGTGCACAACTGGAACGAGTCGGACGATTACCTGCGGCTGGATTACCGCGAGGACAAGTAGGGTGGGGGTCTACCACGATGCCCGGTGATTTCGTCTGGCGCGGCGATCAGTTCCTAACGCGGGCTCAGGCGATCGCTCGCGACGCCGTCGAGAAAGGCGGTGTGCTGTTCCAACGAGCCGTCAAGGACGAACTGAACAAGGATGCGAGCAACATCCAGTCCGGTGGCCAGCCGTCCGCGGTCGGCGACCCGCCGAATAAATCCTCGGGCACACTGGCCCGCTCGATCCAGATCGACCGCAGCCTGCTGCGGAACGCGAAGAACCCGAAGGTCGCGGTCGGCACGAACGTCAAGTACGCAAGGATTCATGAGTTCGGCGGCATGATCCGGCCGGTGGCCAAGAAGGCCCTTGCTGTTCCGATCGGCGTACAGGGGCGACGGGCTGCACGCAACGCGGGCTCGGCTGGTATCGGCAGCCTGGACCTGACGTTCATCGACCGGAGCAGCAAGGGGCTCCCGCCGCTGCTGGTGAAGCCGCCTGGCAACGCCGAGAAGAAGGGCGCCAAGACCGAGGTGCTATTCGTGCTCCTGCCGTCGGTCTACATGCCCAAGCGACCGTACATGCGACCGACGTACACCAGGATGCACGACCGGATCGTCGCGATCATCCGCAACACGATCCTGGATAAGCTGCGGCGGAAGTAATCATGGCCAGCGCCCAAGGAATTATAAACGCCGTCAAGACCGCACTGGACGCCAGCACCACGCTGACGGCCCTCGATGGCGGTAGGCACTACGAGCACACGGTGCCGCAACGGATGGTCGGGACGTTCCCGCACCTGATCTACGACCTCGTGTCATCCGAGGCGTCGAAGACGTTCACCGGCACCGACACACTCGACGGAGCGGAACTCCAGGTCGACGTCTACAGCGATCAGCGGGCGGGGCCGGCGGCGGCCCGCGCGGTCGGCGACGCGGTACGAGCGGTACTCGATCAGCAGACGTTCACGGCGACCGGCTGGAACAAGGTCGGTTTTCATGCACTCGATTTCGGCAAGCTCTCTCGGGAGGAAGACGCTTACCGAATCATGCTGCGTTTCAAGGTCTTCGCCAGTTAAGCTAAAGGAGCAGAACAATGGCAGACGTAAGCGGACTGGGCGGATCGGTAACCCTCCCGGGCGGTATCAATCTCGCCGTACGGTCGTGGTCGGGCAACCTGGAGATCGACGAGTCGGTCATCCCGCCGGCCTTCGGCGAGAAGTGGGAAGGCTCGGCACTCGGTGCCGGCCGTTTCCGTGGTAGCCTGACGGCCAAGATTCGATACAATGAGGCATCAACAAAGCCGTACTCGATCGACACGACGACCGGGTGGACGGCGTTCACCGGCATTGCGACCCTGACCGCCGAGAGCGGGTGCTACTACACCGGTACGTTCAATTTCTCGAGGTTCAACTTGACACGCCCCCACGGCGATACGGCCGAGATGACGGTCGATTTCCGCAACGCGTCGAACGACGTAGGAATAACGTGGGACGAAACCCCATAATAACCGAGTGAAGGGAGGAATCTGTGAGTATCACGAAGGTATCTGGTGCGCCGGTCGTTCGCGTCGTCGACAGCGAGAGATATGTGTTTCCTATGCTCAAGCGTCGCGACGTCGCGGCTCTGATCGCGAAGTGGGCGGCCGAGGACCGCGCCGTCCTGGTGAAGACCCTCGAGGACGCGGGCGCCGATTCGGCCGTCAAGCTGGATCGGCTCCGCGAATTCGATCTCGAGTCGGGCACGATCCAGTACGGGTATCGCGCCCTGTTCAAGGTCGATCGCACATTCGAGACCGTGCTGACGAGCCTGCGGGTGGCGAACCCGACGGCCAGCGAGGACACACTCGACTGCTTGCCGTTTTCGCCCGACGAACTGTGGGCGATCGCGGCCGAGCTCTGGGGGCTGCGGACGAAGTCCAGCGGGGAGGGTGGCGGCGAAAAAAAAGCCGACGGTCATCCAGGATCACCAGAGAGCCCTGGGAACTCAACGACGCCATTATCCGAAGCAAGTACCACTGCGACCCCAACGAACTGACTCTGCCGCAGTACTGGTCGCTGCTCGATTACCTGATTGACCTGTACGAGATGGAGAACGGCGTGCAGGACCACCGCGCCAAAGCCGAACGACTGGCCCGCCGATCCGAGGATTACTGATGGCCGCCGAGAACACAGTCGCAGAACTCCAAGTCCTCATCGGCGTCGCGATGGAGAAGCTCGACCGCGAAATGGCCGAGGCGAAAATCAAGGTCGCGAACGCGAAGAAGGAAATGGATAAGCCGGCCGGAGGCATATTCGGCGACGGCCTGCTCGGCGGCCTCGCCAAGGGCTTCGCTGCGGTAAAGTCTCTCGAGTCTGGCTTCCGCCTGGTTGCGGCCGCCGTCAAACTCGCCGACGGCGACGTACAGGGCTTCATCAACAACCTGAAGCGACTGCCCGCGATCGGCAGGTTCGTCGATGCGTGGTGGGAGATGTCGCTCGCCATCAGCGGGGCCGGCAAAGAACTGGCGAAGCTCGAGGAACGCGAAAGGCGAATGCTCGCCAACGCCGCCGAAGGGGCGAAGAGAAATGCCCTGATTCGCGCGGCAACCGGAGGGATCGATAAGATCGCCCAGGCGACCGCCCGCGAGAACATGGCGTTCGGCGAGGACGAGCGAACCAGGGTTATCACGGACTACCTGAACCGCCGCGCCGACCTCGAGAAGCTGGCGCAGGACGCCATCGATAAACTCGGCGGCGAAGGCAAGCCGGGGACGGGGGCGATTCGGACGTCGCTCGAGAGGGCGATAGACGAAGAGATCATCCGCAAGAACCAGCGGCTGCAGGAGATCACGAACAAGGAGGCCCGCGCCAACGCCGACCTGCTGATCGACATCGAGATCGAGAAGGCCAAGGCCGCGGGCGACAACCTGAAGGCTCAGGAACTCGAAGTTCGCCGCGCGTACGCGAACATGCGGAAGGATGCTACCGACCAGCAGAAGGCCATGCTGAGAGAGATCGAGGAACTGAAGGTCGAGGCGCTACGCCGCGAAGACAAGATCCGCAAGGACGAGCAGGCGAAGCGAGATAAGGCCGAGGCCGACCGGGCGGCGAAAGAGAAAAAGCGTATCGCCGATGCCGAAGCCGAAAAGAAACAGAAACAGAAGTCCGACATCATCTCCGCCACCGCCGTCCTGCAGCAAAAGGCACTCGAGGCCATGGGCCGCGACGTCGAGGCCCGCATCGTCGGCATCAACGAGCAGTACCGCACGCAGATCGAGGCGGCCGAGAAGGACGGCAACGCCCGGCTGGCCGCGATACTGAAGCAGACGCGCGATCTGGATATCGCCCAGGCCAAGGACGACCCCGGCAAGACGCTGAGGTTCCAGCAGTTCGAGGCGGGGCGAATGTCGTTCGGCGTGCAGGCGAAGGTCGATCCGAGCGTCGAACTGCAGAAGCAGGCGCTGAACGTGCTGAAGTCGATCGCCAAGAACACCGGCAAGCCGAACCAGGCTATCGCAGCTTAACCAACCGATAACACATGGCAGCCACTATCAAAAAATCTGACGTCGCCGAGAAGGCCTCGATCGTCGTCGAGGGCTCTCAGGTCCGCGAGGTCATCCGCGCGTTCATCGTTGAAGGACTCGACGGCACGCGGGCCCTGCTCGATGCCGTCAACGCGGTGATCGCGGCCGACACCACGACCGGCACTGGCCCGCTCTGGAGCGCTCACCCGACGATCGGCGACATGCGGGTCGTCAGCTTTACGACCGAGGTCATCGATTCGTTTCGCTGCTACGTCCTCGCACGCTACATCAACACCGCGGCTGTGCTGTACCGCGGATCGTCGGGACTGGTGATGAGCCAGACCGACAAGGACATCACTGGCACGCAGATCGTCCTGACGCACGAAGGCAAGAGCTATCCAGGCGTACTGCAGAAACTGTTCCCAGAGGGCACGTTTTCAATCTCGAGGATTCAGCCGTCACTCGCCTACGGCGGCATCGACCCGGTGCTCGTCCAAAACATCTACTGCGGCGCGGTGAACGCGACGCCGTTCCTTGGTCACGCCCCACGGCACGTGATGTGCGAGTCGGTGAGCTACGACAACGACGGCTTCGGCAACGTGGCCTGGAACATGGTCTACGAGTTCCGAATCAAGGACGCCGGCACCGTCTGGGACCCTGAGGTCGTCGCCATCAACCCCGACACGGGCGAGCCGTTCGTCGGGCTGATCCCCGGCCAAGGACGCAAGATCCCGTACTCGTACATCGCACTGAATCTTAACGATCTACTCGCATGAGCGTATCGAAGACATCGCTGCTCGGCCGGTATCGCGCCGGCAAGCCGATCCCGGCTCGCTTCCTGAACGCCGTTACCGCACGCGCGGAACGGGCGGCCAAGGAGGCGGATTGGAAGACGATCGCGTACCGGCCGCTCGGCCGGGGCGCCAAGGTCACGAGATTCCGCTACAAGAGCATGTCCGGAGACTACCTCATCTGCCGCACCTGGGACGGGACGACGGAGGGCGACACGGACGTGAAGGTGGCGAAGCCGTATCTCCTGCGGCGCAGTACCGAGCAAACCGGATACACGTACGTCTACACGACCGACTACGAGCGGACCAGCACAAAGATCAGCGACGGCAGCGAAGAGGATCAGGAGATCGTTCCGGCCTACGTCGAGAACGACGAAATCTGGGCGGCGAAGGCGGATACGGGCGTTACCGTCAGCGGACAGGATGTTACCTACATCGACCTGAACCTCGATGCTAGAGCGTGGGTGGCAAAAGCGGAAGGTGTGATCGTCGCCATCTTCGACGGCTCCCGCAATGGCAAAGTCTACACTGGTCATCTGCTTAACTTGACTACGGGGGCGGCGGGGACCACGGCCGTACAGTGGATGTTCTGGGGGGATGCCGGCGAGGAGACGCTGATAGATGCAAATAAGCCCGTTGTTCTGACTCACAAGTGCCCAGCGTATTT
>Ga0208564_1000473_pt1 | contig 36727 bp, 30 predicted proteins | sample AD_UKC073_MetaG_FD_184439 | JGI IMG/M metagenome (GOLD analysis project Ga0208564, IMG submission 184439) | Active sludge microbial communities of municipal wastewater-treating anaerobic digesters from USA - AD_UKC073_MetaG (SPAdes) (version 2) | ecosystem: Engineered > Bioreactor > Anaerobic >... | reverse complement strand
CAAGGGGTAGTTTTCTTGGGGGCTGCTGCAATGGCCTTCTTTATCTCTGCAGAAACAGGGAATTTTACTTTGCAACTTCAGGGAACCTTACTCTGCAATTCCCGGTAGATCTAGCTTACAACAAACAGCAAAGGGTATTCACCCACCGGGTGCCCACAAAGTTGCTGAAATAAATAAAGGGCAGCATAACGGGGGGCATTATATTGTATAAAAGCTTATACCGTCCGGCTCCAAGTTAAATTTGTTAAGAAAATAAAACACCGGCTTAACAGAATGACGGGAACCGGGATACCGGCTGCACAGTCTTAATTATCGAATGAAGAGATAAAGACCGGCGCAACAAGTAACGTTCACAGGAGAAAACGGGGGAGGTTGTTTTACAAATGTGGAATCAGATGAGTAAAGGAGTATTTTCATGAAAAAAAGAATGCAAATTCTAATGGTGGTACTGTTTTGTGCGGTGTTGCTGGCCGGGTGCGGGGCCGGCGATGGAAGCTCCCTGTCTTTTGAATTCGATTTGAATGACAGTGAAGGTTGGGAAGGCGGCTTCACCGATCTGCCGGTAAATTATGAAGAAGACATATACGAACTTGAATTTGCTCATGCCCCGCTTCCCGAGGAGTTGGGTGCCGGCAAGAAAGGGCTAAAGCTGCGCAGCCACAACCGCAGCGACGATCTCTTCATGTATATCAGCAGGCGCTTGGGCGCGGCGGACGGGCTGAAGCCCGATACCGCCTACCTGGTGGAAATCGCGGTTGAATTCGCCACCAGCGTGCCGGCGGGCCTGGTGGGCATCGGCGGCTCTCCCGGAGAATCCGTCTTCGTCAAAGTGGGGGCGGCGGGTGAAAAGCCGGTGGCCTTGGCGGTGGGAGAAGGCGACCAGGCCTACTACGAGTTGAATATAGACAAGGGCGCCCAGAGCGACGCGGGGTGCTACACCAGGGTGGTGGGCAACATCGCCAAGGAAGACGGCAGCGAGGACGACAGCTACGCCCTGAAGTCCCTGGACAACGAGGGAGAGGCCATCGAGGTCACCACCGACGGCGAAGGCAATTTGTGGATCTTTGTGGGCACCGATTCCGGCTTCGAAGGGCTGACCATCCTGTACTACACCGGCGTGCAGGTAACCCTGACCGAGAAAGCGTAAACTCACCGGGGTACGGTGCGACAGTACGGTACATATAAAAAACATACGATGCCACAGGGGCTGTCCCAAAAGGGCAGCCTTTTTCCATTTATTGTGGTACAAAATTAATTGGAAATATGCTAGAATTGGAGTATGGACGAGAAAAAGGAAAAACAAAAGGGAAAAGTAGTCTTTAAACCGTATTCGATGGACCAGTTGCGCCTTCCGATGAGCTTGGATGATTTAATTCCGGAAAATCATCTGGCAAGGGTGGTAAATTCTGCGATAGAAGGGATGGATATTGAACCGCTGCTAAAGCAATACAAAGGCGGCGGTACCAGCAGCTACCACCCGAAGATGATGTTGAAAGTAATCGTTTATGCGTACATCGAGAAAATTTACTCCTCCCGCCGCATTGCCAAAGCCCTAAGAGAAAATATTAATTTCATGTGGTTAAGCGGCAACAACCGGCCTGATTTCCGCACCATAAACCGGTTTCGGTCTGAAGTGATGAAAGAAGTGGTAGACAAGACATTTGCATCTGTATTGGAGATGCTCATTAAAAAAGGATACGTCAAGGCGGAAAACTACTTTGTAGACGGCACGAAAATTGAAGCCAATGCCAACCGGTACCTATATTTCAATACCCGCCTAAGTGGCGGTCTTTAAAAGTCACAAATCTAAAACGACTTTTAGGTCAGCCCCTACTGCTTCCGAGGATATTGCTTGTGATTCCTGTATATCTACTCCGTTGCATTTCGAAGGAGAATTAGAAGCCGGACAATGAATGGAAACAAGAAATTGCCCAATGCCAGTGAAAAGGGCATTGATGAATTAACCGTGCGGGGGTGGAACCTCGCCCCTACGAGGCCAGGCACATCAATCTACTCTGACCTCAGACCTCCGACTTCCGGCTTCTAAATCTGCCGGCCTGCCTCAAAACCCTCCCGGATGGCCTCGGTTAGCTTGCGCGGTCTGACCGCATCGCCGGCCAGGTATAGCCGCTCCACCTTTCCCTGCAGCTCGTTGTAGATGTCGTTTTCCGGCACCGCGCCCACGGCCAGGATGATGGTATCGGCGGGAAGCAAAACAGTATCCACTGTTTCGCCGTCAGCACCGCTCTTTTTCTCGATCACGGCGCCCTCCCGGTTGATCTCCTTGATTGTTGCTTCTGTTATCACCTTGACCCCTAGGCGGCGCAGGTTTTTCTGCATTATCCAGCGGGTGCTGATCCCTATGTCGCGGCCGACCTTCGGCAGTGCCTCCACCAGGGTTACTTCGCGAGTGCCGCGGTTCAGCAGACGCAGCAGCGTCTCCGGCGTTTCGGCTTCGTATTCCATCAAGAACTTCAGCGCCGCCGCATCGAGGGTCCCCATTGAGGCGACGGTCAGTGCCGTCTCGCAGCCCACCGAACCTCCGCCGGCGATGACGACCCGCATGCCCGGGATGACCGCACCCTGCAGGATTTCCCTGGCGTCAAAGACTTTATCAGCGGCTTCGGCGGCAACTGGAAAAGGCGCCGGGGCAGGGCGCGACCCCGTGGCGACGATCACGGCATCGGCTCCAAAATCGAGGATATCTTCAACCGTGGCAGCGCGGTTAAGGATCACCTCCACGCCGGCCGCGGCCAGCTCGTGCCGGTAAAAATCGAGCAGGGTACTAAATTCTTCTTTTCCCGGTGGCCTGGAAGCGAGATGCAGCTGACCGCCCAGGCGCTCTCCCTTTTCCCATAAGGTGACCCGGTGTCCCCGCAGCGCCGCCGTTAGGGCCGCCTCCAGCCCCGCCGGGCCGCTGCCCACAACAAGCACCTTCTTTTGCATGCGGGCCGGGGCGATCTCGATTTTGCCTTCCTGCCCGGCCAGGGGGTTTACCGTGCAGTGCACCTCCTGCAGGGTAAAGACCGCGTCAAGGCAGCCCTGGTTGCAGGCAATGCAGCGGCGGATGGAGCTTTCCCTGCCGCCGGCGGCTTTAAGCGGCAAATCGGGATCGGCAATGAGGGCGCGCCCCATGCAGACCATGTCGGCGCAGCCGTCGGCCAGGATTTGCTCCGCTACATCCGGATCGTTGATCCGGTTGGCGGCGATTACCGGGATGCCAACGTTTTCTTTCACTCCGCGGGCCAGGTAGGCGAAAGCGCCGCGGGGCAGATGGCCGGTAATCTGGGGAATACGCGATTCATGCCAGCCCCCGGTAACGTCGAAGCAGTCGGCGCCGGCGGCTTCCAGCGCCGCGGCAAAGCGGACGGCTTCGCTGTTGGTATTGCCGCCGGGGACAAAGTCGTGCCCCGAAAGCCGGACCAGGATCGTGAAATCGTTTCCGACCCGCTCTCTCACCCGCTTGACCACCTCCACGCCGAAGCGGCAGCGGTTGGCAAAGGAACCGCCGTAGGCGTCGTTCCTGCGATTGGTTACGGGGGAAAGAAACTGGCAGATCAGGTACCCGGCGCTGGCGATGATCTCGACCGCGTCAAAACCGGCTTTCTTTGCGCGCAGCGCCGCCGCCGCGAAGCTCTCGATGGCATTTTCGATATCCTGTGCCGTCATCTCGCGGGGAGTCTCCCTGGTCAGGCCTGAAGTGATCGCCGAGGGAGCAAAGGGCTCCTCTTCGGTAAAGGCCCGGTAAGCATAGCCGCCGGCATGGTAAAGCTGGGCCGCCACCTTTGCGCCGGCTCCCTTGACGGCGCCAGCAAGCTGCTGCAGCCCGGGAATATATTTATCATCGTGCAGCCCGATCATCAGCGGTCCGCCGCCGGCCCGGTCAATACTGCAGCCCCCCACTATTATCAAGGCCGCCCCGCCGCGGGCCCTTCTTTCATAATAATGGATTAGCTTTTCGTTTACGAAACCTTCAGGAGAGTAATTGTGATGCAGGGCCGGCATGCAGATCCGGTTTTTCAACTCCATGCTGCCCACTTGAATCGGTTTAAACAGCATTGATAAACGCCTCCCTTGCATGGATCAATATTAAATATATTTTATTTCTTCAAAAAAGATAAAAGGCCTTTTTGAAATTTCAATCAAATCAATGGAACTGCAGGAAAGAGGGGCCAAGAGAAAGAACTGATCTTCATAATGCGGTTAAGGAGTGTCCGGCCCCAATGATCTCAGGACGCGACGGCCCGGATATATTGCTTTGCGATCTTGACGCTTTTTTCGCCTCGGTGGAGCAGCGCGACAATCCGCAGTACCGCGGCCTGCCGGTTATTGTGGGTGGCAGCCCCGCTTCACGGGGCGTAGTTTCCACCTGTTCATACGAAGCGCGCAAATTCGGCGTCCGGTCGGCTATGCCTACAGCCAGGGCTCTGCAGCTTTGCCCTGAGGCCGTATTTCTACCCGGCGACATGGCCCGCTACCGCCGCGTCTCCGAACAGGTTTTTGCCATTTACGGCCGCTTTACCCCGGAAATGGAAATTGTCTCCATTGATGAAGCCTACCTGGGCTTTCCTGCCGGCAAAGGCGAGGCGGCAGCCAAAGAGATACACCGGGTTGTGCGAGAAGAGCTTATGTTACCGCTGACCATCGGCGTATCGCGGAACAAGCTCCTGGCCAAGATCGCCTCTGAAATGGCCAAGCCAAACCGGGTGGGGACGCTCTGGCCGGAAGATGTTCCCGCGCTGCTTTGGCCCCGGACTCTGGAGATGCTGCCCGGCCTGGGACCGGCATCGGTGCGGAAGTTAAACCGGATCGGAATTAGCACTATCGGACAGCTGGCCGCCGCGCCGCTCGATTTGCTTCAAAAATATTTCGGCAACAGCGCCACTGTAGTACAGCGCAGCGCCCGCGGTATTGACGATCGTCCCCTGGAGACTATTCACAAAGTAAAATCAATTTCTGAAGAGAAAACATTCTCAAAAGACCTGGCCGATGAAAAGGCCATCCGGGCTGTTCTCATGGCCCAGGCTGAGAACCTGGGTTACCGCTTGAGGTCGGGAGGACTGCTTGCCCGTACGGTTTCCTTGAAGCTGCGATTCTCCGACTTCAGGACAATCACCCGCGATCGGACGCTGCCTGCTCCTACGGACAGCGACCTGGAGATTTACCAAACCGCCCGAGAACTTTTTGCCCTGCATAAGGGACGTCCACCCTGGCGGCTGGTGGGGCTGCGGGTTGCCGGATTGGGCTCGGGGCAGCAGCTCGCGTTATTTGATTCCTCGGGCACTGCTAAGAAAGAAGAAGACCTGGCCCAGGTGCGGGACCGTCTCCGCGAAAAGTACGGTGGCGCCGTTTTATACCGCGCCCGGAGCCTGCTCAAGCCGAAGCGTAAAAAAGATTAGAAAGGGGTATTAACCCGTCCCCATAGGGGAAACCCAAATTAAAGATTGTACTAAAGGCGGGGAGGGGATGGAATCCCGACCCTACACGTTCACCTCCGGCTTCCGGCCTCCAAAATGTGATGGCTGTCCTATCTGGGTAAAATTATGAACAGGAGCAGGAATTCGCGCATTTAACTTGAAACTTAATATTAGGCAGATAATTGTTAATATTTCACCCATACAACATCATCACCATCTTCATGAAGGGCAGCCATGGGTCAAATGAGACAGGAGGCTGAACTGTGAAGGAAAACCCGCTCAATTCTTTAATGAATCCGCGCTCCATTGCCACGGTGGGCGCAGGAAACAACCCCACAAAAATGGGTACAATCCAGGCTTTGAGCATTATCAAGGACGGATACCGAGGAAAATTCTACCCCATTCATCCGTCGGAGCAGACAGTGCTCGGCCACAAGGCTTACCCGTCTGTATTTGAACTTCCCGAAACGCCTGACCTGGCCATTTTTATTGTGCCCACGGACCAGGTAATCGGCCTGATGGAGGACTTCGGCAAGATCGGGACGAGACGGGCGGTGGTGATCACCGCCGGCTTCCGGGAAACAGGCAGCGCGGGACAGGAACTGGAAGAGCAGCTTAAAGAGTGTGCCCGCCGTTACGGGATTCGTTTCCTCGGGCCCAACTGCATCGGCCTGCTCAACAGCGCCATCTCGCTTAATGTTACGGTCATGCCCCTGGAAGGCCCTCCGGGGTTGCTGGGGATGGCCTCGCAAAGCGGCACCTATGTCACCCAGACGCTCCCCTATCTGAAAAAAAGGGGAATCCGCTTCAGCAAGGCGATTAGCCTGGGCAACGAGGCTGACATCGATATCAATGATGCCCTGGCCTACCTGGGAGAAGATGAACAGACAAAGGCGATCGCCCTCTATATTGAAGGGCTCAAGGACCCGGCACGCTTTCTGCAGATTGCCCGTGAAATTACGCCGCGCAAACCGGTGATTGCCCAGTATGTGGGCGGCACCGCTGCCGGTGCGCGCGCCGGCTCCAGCCATACCGGGGCCATGGCCGGCCCGGATCATCTTTACGACGGGCTTTTTCAGCAAGCCGGAATTATAAGGGTCTACTCGGTGGAAGACCTTTACGGGCTGGGCTGGGCCCTGGCCACTCAGCCTCATCTGAAAGGGAAGAGGATTGGCGTGATCACCAATTCAGGCGGGCCGGGGACGGCAATCTCCGATACCTGCAACGCCGGGGGGCTGGAGGTGCCCATTTTTTCCAAGCGGCTCCAGGAACAGATCCGCCCGCATATCCCGCCCCACGGCGCCCGCGCCAACCCTGTGGATCTGACCTTTTTTCTCGATATCCAGGCCATCAGTGTGACCATTCCGGAACTGGTTATCCAAAGCGGCGAAGTTGACGGGATTGTCTTGCACGGGGCCATGGGCACCGGTTTTATGAATCAGATCTATACTCATGCCGGGGAGATGTTCGGCGTGCCCCGCGATGAGTTCCTGGAATCTTTCCGGGAAGATACCACCGCTGCCATGGAGCTGCCGAAAAAGTCTGGAGTTCCCTTCCTGGTCTCCTCCTTCTTTGATGAGAGTGATGATTTCACCACCGCATACCGGGAACATGGCATCCCTGTTTATGATGCACCGGAGAAAGCGGCCCGGGCCATGGTGGCTCTCTGGAAATACAGGCAGATCCGGGAGCGGCGCCTGGAAACCGCGCCGGCCCTGCCTCCCGCCGCCGGTGAAGCCGCGGCGCTGATTGCAGAGGCGGTAAAACGGGGTGTCCCTTTCCTCGATGAATTTGCCTCCAAAAAGGTGCTTGCCGCTTACGGCATCCCTATCGGTGCAGAAGAGTTGGCCCATACCGCGGAGGAGGCCGTTGAAACGGCCGGCAGGCTCGGATACCCGGTGGTCCTAAAGGGCTGCTCGGAAGAGTTTGCCCATAAGACCGGGCGCGGGCTGATCTATCTTAACCTGCCGGACGGGGCCGCCGTGCGCCGCAGCTTCAAGGCTATCCGGGAGGCGGCGGAAAAAGAGATCCCGGTGCTGGTGGCACGGATGGTCCGCGGCGAACGCGAGCTTGTCGCCGGAGCAATCCGGCAGCCGGGTTTCGGGCCCTGCGTCATGTTCGGCCTCGGCGGGATCTTCACCGAAGCGCTGCGGGATACTGTCTTCCGCCTGGCTCCTTTAAGCCGGCTCGATGCGCTGGAGATGCTTGAAGGAATCAGGGCTAAAGAGCTGCTCGGCGAATTCAGGGGGATGCCCGCCGTGGATCGCGAAGCCCTGGCCGGGATCCTTCAAAAATCCGGCAACCTTCTGCTGCTGCATCCTGAAATCAGGGAGATAGACCTCAACCCCATCATTATCGAGGGCTCCCGCCCCGTAGTCGTCGACGCCCTGATCACCTTTTAACGACTGGAAGCACATCGCACACAGCCGTAGGGGCGGGCTTCCATGCCCGCCCGCATGCCGGGCTTACACTCGAGCCTTGTATTTCGCAGGAACCTTCGTTCGGAGCCGTAGGGGCGGGCTTCCACGCCCGCCCGCCAAAAAACAAAACGGGTTGAGTAAAATGGACAAAAAGCCGAAAAGGAAAAATCTCAGGCTGCGGAATTTCGATTATTCACAACCCGGGTATTATTTTGTAACTATTTGCACCAGGGATAAGCAAAAATTATTGTCGAGCATCGCCAAGGGCGGTCCCTTTGACGCACCAGCTGTACAGTTAACCTTGGCTGGGAAGGAAATCGTTAAAGCCATTGATTTTCTCGAAAGTTAAAATGCCCATATTTCATTTGACAAATATGTTATAATGCCAAACCATTTCCATGCAATAATTATTCTGCAAGGAGGTCCGGGCGGGGGTGGAACCCCGCCCCTACCCAAAATAATAGGGCAGCTGAAATCATTTACCAACAGAAAATATAATGAAATCAATAAAAAAAAGGGTTTAATTTTATGGCAGCGAAGCTATTATGACCGTATTATAAGAAACGAGGAAGAGTACAAGGAAATATGGAGCTACATAGATACGAATCCATCAAAATGGGAAGAAGACAAATATTACATATGAACTGGTATCCACCACCGCCTTTTATGTGCACGGTAGTGCATCGGATAAAGCCGTAGGGGAAGGCTTCCACGCCCGCATGCTGGGCTTACACTCGAGCCTTGTATTTCGCAGGAACCTTCGTCCGGAGCCGTAGGGGCGGGGTTCCACCCCCGCCCGCCAACCTGCAGAACCAGATCAAATGGGACAAAAAGGTACGTCCCTAGTGTCCCACTTTTCTCATTTCTAACTTCTCACTTCTCAACTCTCAATAGGCGGTCTTATACACCCGCCCGTGGGGATTTCAAGGATGTAGGCTAAGGTGGACATCTTAAAAGGTGCGCTATTTCCTTTATTAATTGCCGGTTCGATGGCCAGTTTATCTCACACTCCTGCTTTTTCTGTTGATTTATTGGCTGCTATAGTTATAGTATTACTTAGCCTGGTTTTTATCGTTTCGCTGGTTCGTTTGTTCAAGAAAATTTTAGGTAAAAAAATGACGGGAGTGGCGGAACATCCCCCTGACACCCTTAGAGGAGGAAAGCTATGTGCGGCAGATTTGCCCTGGTTACGGAGAAGCGGGTTCTGGAGCTGCTTCTCGAAATCGAGTTCTATGAAGAAATTGATTCGCGCTACAATATTGCTCCTTCCGAGATGATCCTGGCGCTGCGCCGCAACCCCCGCAGCGGCCAGAAAGAGCTAATCCGGATGAGATGGGGGCTGCTGCCCGCATGGGCTGACGGCAAAGCCGGGGTAGGCGGATTCATCAATGCACGGGCTGAAACCGTGGCCGTTAAACCGTCCTTCCGCGGCGCTTTCCTGCACCGCCGGGCTCTCATTCCGGCAAGCGGATTTTACGAGTGGCGCAAAGAAGAGAAATCAAGACAGCCCTATTTTATTCACCTGCAGGGCGGGCGGCCTTTTGCTTTTGGCGGCATATATGAAACCGGCCGCCTGAAGGAGCAGCCGCCTGAAAGCTGTGCCATTATCACTACCGCCGCCAACAGCCTTATAGCGCCCATCCACCACCGCATGCCGCTGATTATCCCCGAAGAGCTCTACCGGCCCTGGCTTGACCCGCGCACCCCGTCCGAGCAGCTGCAAAATATGCTCCTGCCCTACCCGGCAGAGAAGATGAGCGCCTACCCCGTTTCCAGGCTGGTTAACAACCCCGCGTTCGACCATCCCGACTGCTTGAGAAAGGAATAATCACAAAACATGCTCAAATCTAACCTGTTTACCCTGCACTACCCGCCGCCGCAGATAATTGCAAAAAGAGAAGAGGTTCGCCGGGAACTGCTCCAGAAGTCGCCGCATCTGTCCGGCGGGCGTATCACCCGTATCTTCCAGTCAGACTTGAAACTCCTGTTTGATCTCTACGACCGCATCTTTTTCCATAATTATTTCCGCGATCATTTCACAGGCCGGCTTCTGTTATCGTTTTCGACACGGATGACCAAGAACGCCGGCATGACCGTTTATCCCCGCAACCTGAAAAACCTTTCCCCGAAGGAGGAGCGTTATGAGCTGCGGATAAGCGCTGTTATTTTCTTCAGTTACGATAAACTAGAGAGAGACAAAGTGGTCAATGGAGTTAAAACCAGGGACAGCCTGGAAGCCCTGCAGCTGGTCTTCGAACACGAGCTTTGCCACCTCATCGAGCTGCACTGTTTCAAAGAATCGAGCTGCCGGCAGGAGCGCTTTCAATCGCTTGCTTTAAATCTTTTCGGCCACACGGAGAGCTGTCACCAGCTGCCGTTGATACCTGAGATCGCCACGGCAAAATACGGCCTGTCTATCGGCGACCGGGTCAGTTTTCAAGTTGAAGGGAAAACATTTGACGGGATAATTTGCCGTATTACCAAGCGGGCCACGGTAATGGTTCCCGATGCGGGCGGGCTCTACCGGGACAGGGCCGGTAAGCGCTACAGTAAATACTATGTACCCCTGGCCCTGTTGAAAAAGAGATGACTGCTCTAAACAGGAAGATTAAGCAGTTCGACATATTAATTTATCGATGGTGAAATTAGATGGATCTGGAAACGGGTCTATTTTTTGATAAAATGCCGCAGGCATTGCCATTGTATAAATGTTTTGTCCTCGCAGATTGACTGGAGGGATGGACTAGCCTTCCGCTCCGCAAACGGGGCATTTACCGGTGGGGCGGTGGTAGCTGCCGTTGGACCAGATCCCGCAGTCGAACCTGTATCCCTGCCGTCCCAAAACAACTGGACAGCGGTTGTAAAGCAGGTGATGTCCTTCATAAGTCTGGCACCCGTCACTGGTGCGGCCGCAGCCGCTGCAAATGAACTTTGGCGAAATGGTGCCGTAGCTGTTTCGCCGGTAGCCGAGAAAGCTTACTTCCTCCCCGCAGACAAAACAGCCGGCCCCGTCAAGAGAGCTGAAGTCGACCAGTTTAAAGCTTGCCTGGGGAGCGTTAAACCGGTTAACTCCAGCCAGCTCTTCAGGATAAAAGGCCAGTTTGGGTATATGAAAGGGCAGCCGCGCTTCGATATTTTCGTAGAGCGCTGACGAGCTTTCAATGAGTTGCGGGGCCAGGAGTGAACCGTCGAGGTGTCCCTGTATGATACCATTCAGGGGAAAGGCGGTAAGCGCTATTAACAGGGCCCCGATAATCAAAGCGCCAATCCCGATTCCGGCGGCGCCGCCGCCGATCCGGTCAGCAATTTTTAACAAACGGAAGCGGGTCAGGCTTGCGGCCAGGGTTCCCAGGCAGGTCACAATAAGGCTGACGAAGAGGAAAATAAGGATCAGGCTGATCAGGTCAGCCCATTCCTGCGGCAGCACGCATTGCGAAGCCAGAAGATTGCCCCCGTAAGAGTAATAGCGGGCCGCTCCAATTAAGCCGGCAATGACGCCGGCAACGTTAAAAGCGCTGCGGAAGAGACCCGCCCTGACACCTGCGCAGCAAGAGAGAAAGATAAAAAAAAGGATTGCCAGATCGAGGGTATTCAAATTTATCATTTAAGCGCATTCCTCAAATTCTAAAAATAACTTAAATTGCTTCGACATACTATCTATTATGTGCAGTTGTTCTAAGGTAATACCGTTTACTTCACGGCCGCGGCGGGTCCTACGACTATGGACTAGATGCCTCTTACCGGTATGCACTTTTTCAAAGAAGGAGACCGCTCCATAAAAAAGAAGATAAAGTAACAGGCAGCATGGCTGATATCCGGGGGCGGTTGGCCGTACGGCAGCAGGCTTTAGGCTGCATAACTGTATAATATTATGTCAACAGCAAAGGAGGACAGCAACAATGGCTGATGAGAAAGCAGAAAAAAGGAGAATACTGGCGGCGCGTTATAAGAACAAGCTGGATCTGTTGACACCCGAAGAAGCTAGCCGGATTCATGAAGCTTCTCTCTACATCCTGGAACATACCGGGGTGTTGATGCCTCATCCACGGGCCAGGGAGCTGGAGGCGAAGGGAGCCAGAGTTGACCGGAACAGCGGCCTGGTCCGCTTTCCGCCGGATCTGGTTGAGAAAGCGCTGCGCGAAGCGCCGCAGAGCTTCACTCTCTGTGCCAGGGATCCAGGGCAAGATCTGCCGCTCAACGGGGAGTACGGCTATCTCACTCTGGACGGCAGCGGCCTTCAGGTGATCGACCTTTTCACAGGCCGGGCGAGGAAATCAACCAGAAAAGATCTGGCGGAGGCTACCCTGGTTGCCGATTACATGGAGCAGATAGCTTTTCTCTGGCCGGTGATCAGCGCCCAGGACTGTCCTTCCGGAATTCAACCTCTCTACGAGCTGGCTACTCAACTGGTTTATTCGTCAAAACATGTCCAGGCCATGACTGCCGTGAATGGAGATACGGCCCGGGGCTCTGTTGAAATTGCCGCCCTTGTGGCCGGCGGCCGCCGCAGGTTGAAGGAGCGGCCGATTATCTCAAATTTCCAGTGCAGCATCAGCCCGCTGGCATATGACGGCGCCGGCCTCGAAGCAGCCCTGGTTTTTGCCGAAGCGGGGATACCCGTTGGATTCCTGACCATGCAAATCGGCTGCTCCACAGCGCCGGCAACTCTGGCCGGGAACCTGGCCCAGGGCAACGCCGAGATCCTGGCGGGAATCACCTTTCTGCAATCAATTTATCCCGGAGCGCCAACTTTTTACGGATCCTGCGCCACAGTAATGGAGCTAAAATCGGGCGGAGTTGCCTGCGGCGGGCCGGAAGATTTCTTTTTGCAGGCAGCTTCTGCGCAGATGGCCCGCTATTACCGCCTCCCTTCCAACATCGGCACTTTTGCTACGGGTGCGAAAACTGCCGGCTGGCATGCCGGGGTGGAGAATGCCGCCTCCGGCGCCGCGAGTATTTTTGCCGGGGCTGATATGATGTGCGGCGCCGGGCTGCTGAACGGGGCGCGCATCTTTTCCTTCGAGCAGCTGCTCATGGACTGCGAGATTTTTGAAATTTTGCGTCTCACCGCTGCCGGTATGGAAATTAACGATGATACCCTTGCCCTGGAAACAATTGACCGGGTGGGCCCGGCGAATCATTTCATGACCGAGGAGCATACCATTGCGCACCTGAGGGAAATATGGCAGCCAAACGTCATCGACCGCACTCCTTACGAGAAGTGGGCCGCCTCAGGCCGTAAAGATGAGTTGCAGACTGCCCGCGAAAAAGCGGTCCGGATCCTGGAAAACCACCGTCCTGAACCGTTGCCTGATGGGGTGGCAGAAGAGATGGAGGTGTTTATCAGATCCTTCAAACAGAAATAAACTGGTTCAAGCGCTGCAGCTGCCGCAACTTCACTCAAAATCAAACCCATGCAGCCTTATCCGGTGTGCTGAGCCGCTCCAGGGCGCTGTACTAGCCGGGACAGCTATCTGCTTTTACGCAGGAAATTCTTATAGACAATGTGGACATGAGCTGATATACTATTTTGCTAAAGGGGTTGCCTGGGGCCGGCCATTTCCCGGGTTTTTGCGGATGATTCTATCCCCACGATCTGGCGCCCGATGCGGGCTGATAAAAAATAGTAGTTTTGCAGGAATGTTTGAGATTTGCTCGAATTAAATAGAGTGTAAGTTATTCCATTTATTATTTAGTTTGGTCTTTTGCATTAAGTAGGATGAAAGGAGGTGGATAGCCAAATAGGCACTATCTGGGCAGAGTCTGGTAGTGTGGTTAGGTGATAAATAATACTGAAAGGGAGGAACAGTAGTGGAATTCGGCTTTTTATCCATTTTACCGGCAATCGTAGCCATCACACTGGCCATTGCCACCCGCGAGGTTATCGGTTCGCTCTTCATTGCCATCTGGCTGGGCGCCACTTTCCTGAATAATTATAATCCCGGCACCGGTCTCCTCCAATCCGTAGAAAACTTCGTTCTCAACAGCGTGACCGACCCCTGGAATTGCGCTATATTAATCTTTACATTATTCATGGGTGGAATGATCGGACTGATCACGCGTTCCGGGGGAGCCAATGCCATGGCTGAAGCGCTTGCCAAAAGGGCGAAGACCCCTCGGGCAGGGATGCTCGTCTCCTGGCTCATCGGGATGCTCATCTTCTTCGATGACTACGGCAGCTGCTTGATTACCGGGAATACCGCCCGCCCGCTGACCGACAAGCTGAATATCTCGCGGGAGAAGCTCTCCTACATTGTTGACAGCACCGCGGCCCCGGTGGCCACCATCGGGATCATCTCCACCTGGATCGGCTATGAACTGGGGATAATCTATGATTCTTTCCAGGCTATCGGCGTGGAGACGAATGTTTACCTGACTTTCTTGCAGAGCATCCCCTACCGCTTTTACAGCATCTTTGCCCTGGGCCTGGTTGTTATCGTCTCAGTGATGATGCGGGACTTTGGGCCCATGTACCATGCGGAGAAGAGGGCCCGCACCACCGGCAAGGTGCTCCGGGACGGCGCCGTTCCCCTGGTTGATTCCACCTCCTCGGACCTGATGGTTAAGGAAGGGACGCCGCTGCGGATCATCAACTTCATCCTGCCCATTGTTGTCCTTGTTGGCGCCACTTTCTACGGGCTCTACTGGCACGGGGTCCATGTTGGCGGAGGCGATCCCGGTTCTCTTCTCGATGCCCTCGGCAACGCCGATTCCAGCATCGTGCTGCTCTGGACCTCGCTCATCGGCGCGCTGGTAGCCCTGGTGCTGGCCGTGTCACAGCGGATCCTTAAGTTCACTGAGGCCATGGATACATTTGTTTCGGGGATGAAGTCAGTTTTCTTCGCCTGTGTCATCCTGGTCCTGGCCTGGTCCTTGAGCTCCGTCTCTAGCGAGCTGGGGGCGGCAGATTACCTGGTCGGGCTGGTGACAGAGGGAGGCGTGCCCTACCAGATCATCCCCCTGGTAATCTTTCTCATCGCCTGCCTGATGGCATTTGCCACCGGCACCTCCTGGGGAACCATGGGGATCATCACTCCCCTGGCCATTCCGGTGGCCTATGCCCTAAACCCGGCCATATTGATTCCCACCCTGGGCTCGGTCCTCACCGGGGCTATCTTCGGTGACCACTGCTCGCCCATCTCCGACAGCACCATTCTCTCCTCCACCGGCTCGGGAGCGGACCATATCGACCACGTCCGCACGCAGATGCCTTACGCCATTCTCGCGGCGGTGGTGGCGGCAGTGTTCGGCTTTATCCCGGCCGGGTTTGGAATTCCCGTCTGGATTACAATTCCCGTGGGCCTGGTGGTGCTGATTCTCTTTGTCCGCTTTGTGGGCAAGAGCACTGCTGCAGATGTTCTGGTGATCGAGTCGGATAAGGCCAAAGCAAAGGCCTAAATCAAGTTAAGTCAATAAGGAGCGCCGGCTGCTCAGCCGGCGCTTTTTTTCACGCCGGTCACTTCTTATAGCTTACTCTTTGCGTTTTCTCATTTACCGGTACCTGCGGCTTGCTGCTGGAATTCCACCGCTTTTAGTAGTCATGGACGCCTGAAAGGTAAAGAATCACTAAAAGGGAAAGAATCAATAAATGTCGAAGAAAATAAAAGCTTCAAAAAAGGCAACAGATAATAAAGGCGGGTGGCAGCAGTTTGGACCTTGCGGATATCGCCAGGGAAAACGCCATTCTGAAAACCGTACTGAACCATACCGATGAGGCGGTTCATATCATTGATTGTGACGGAATTACCAGGTTTTACAACAAGGTTGCCGCCGAAATGGAGGGTATGATTCCGGAAGAGGTCCTGGGTAAACATATTCTCGAGGTCTATCCTTCACTCACCCTGGAGACCAGTTCCCTGTTGAAAGTGCTTCAGACTGGGAAAGCGGTGCTGAATCAGCAGCAGACTCTGATCAACCGCAAAGGCCGGGCGGTGACGATATCTTATTCAACCTACCCTATTTACTACCGGGGCCAAATCACCGGCGCATGCGATATCTCCCGCGATATAACCAGGATCAAGGAGCTTTCAGAGAGACTGCTTGATCTACAGGCGAGCCTGCTGGGCAATAGAACAGTTACGGTTAAAAAAGAAGCAGGCGTACAGGCAAGTCCAACCGGGGCTCGCTACACATTTAATGATCTCATCGGGCAGGATCCCAAAATAATAGAGCTGAAAGTGGCCGCGCAGCGGGTGGCGGCAAGCCGCTCGCCTATTCTTGTTTACGGGGAGACCGGCACAGGCAAAGAGCTGCTGATCCAGGCAATTCACAATGCCGGGCCGAACCGCAACGGCCCCTTTATTGCCCAAAACTGCGCCGCGCTGCCGGCTACGCTGCTCGAAAGTATATTTTTCGGGACGGTTAAGGGAAGCTTTACCGGGGCGGAAGATCGACAGGGACTTTTTGAGATGGCCGACGGGGGAACCCTTCTTTTCGACGAAATCAATTCCATGCCCGTGGAACTGCAGGGCAAGCTTCTGCGGGTTCTGCAGGACGGCATCTTCAGGCGGATTGGCGACCACAGGCTCAGGAAAGTCAATGTCCGGGTGGTCGCCTCGACGAATATAGACCCCATGGAGGCTGTTCGAAAGAAGCACCTCCGCCTGGATCTCTATTACCGCCTTAATGTGGTTTCCTTAAGAATGCCACCCCTGCGTGAACGGCCGGATGACATTATGCTTTTGACAGAGGCCTTCATCAAAGAATACAACAAGATGTTCGGCCTGCAGGTCAAAGGGGTAACCCGCGCGGTAGAGGATATCTTTAAGCGATACAGCTGGCCTGGAAATGTGCGCGAACTGCGGCATTGCATCGAGCATGCCATGAACATGGTTGACGGGCCGCTTATTGAAGAGAAGCAGCTCCCTTACCAGATCAGCCAGTTGATGATGCAGCCGGGTATGCCCTATGAACAGGTTGATCTGAAAGGCGGGCTGCCTGAAGCGGTCAGGTCGCTGGAAAGAGAGATCATTACATTTACCCTGCGGCAGTGTGCCGGCAACATCTCCAAAACGGCGCGGCGTTTGCGCCTGCCCCGGCAAACTCTCCAGTATAAGTTAAAAAACCTCGGCATAACGTTTGAAAAATTTTAACTGCCCGTTATCCGGCGTTAACGCCGGGAATTCAGCAATCCCTTTCTAACAAATTTTACCAGATACCGCTTTTTACAGGCATTTCAACCGGAAAACAGCGGCAAAAGTTGCTGGTATGATAATTGCATAAATGTAATCAAGCGGAAATAGCTTGCATAATCAGCAAATTCGCGGCTTTCCAGCTTCGGGGAAGCGCCGGAAAACGGTAGTCCTAACATAGAAAGGGGTGAGCGATCAATTTATTCATGCTTTCCCCGGGCCGTTATTGTTCCAGAGATCATGAAAAAACAAGGAGGTTAATTCGTGGCTGAAAACTTCGGTTTTCTGTCGATTTTACCACCGCTGATTGCTATTGTTCTGGCAATTGCCACCCGCCAGGTTTACGCCTCAATGTTTATCGCCATCTGGCTGGGCGCAACCTTCCTGAACGGCTACAATCCCTGGCTCGGATTGCTGCGTTCCATGGACACATACGTGATTAACAGCGTGGCCGATCCCTGGTATGCGGAGGTCCTTATCTTCACGATGATGATCGCGGCAATGGTCGCCCTCATGACCAGGTCGGGGGGGCCAACGCAATTGCAGAAGCCCTGGGCAGGCGAGCCAAAACGCCCAGGGCCGGGCAGCTTAGCGCCTGGGCTATTGGGATGATTATCTTCTTCTGTGATTATACCAGCTCCCTGATAACCGGAAACACGGCCCGCCCGCTGACCGACCGGCTGCGGATCTCCCGGGAGAAGCTCGCCTATATCGTTGACAGCACGGCGGCTCCCGTAGCCACGATGGCGCTGATCTCAACCTGGATCGGCTATGAGCTGGGGATAATTGGGGAAGCTTTTGCCAAGATCGGGGTGGAAGCAAGTCCTTATTCCATCTTTTTGCAGAGCATCCCCTACCGTTTCTACAGCATTTTCGCTTTATCCCTGGTCGTAATCATAGCGGTGACCTTGCGGGATTTCGGGCCCATGTACGACGCTGAAATAAGAACGCGCACTACCGGCAAGGTGCTCCGTGACGGGGCTGTTCCCCTGGCGGCAGGCGACATCGAGGAAATGATGCCGAAGGAAGGGATCCCCTATCGCGCGGTCAACTTTATCGTGCCCATTGCCTTCCTGATTATCTCCACTTTTATCGGCCTCTACTGGCACGGAGTCAATGTTGGCGGCGCAGATCCGGGCAACATTCTCGAGGCTATCGGGGCTTCCGATTCGGTGCTGGTGCTGATCTGGACCTCCCTGCTCAGCGCTATTGTAACTATGATCATGATCTTAGTGCAGAAGCTGCTCACCTTCCAAGAAGCATTCGATACCTTCATGGCAGGAGCGAAGTCTGTCTTTGCTGCTCTCGTGATCCTGGTGTTCGCCTGGGCGCTCAGCGCGGTTACCGGGGAGCTCGGCGCTGACAGCTACCTGGTAGGCCTGGTCACGGCGGCAAAGGTGCCTTACCAGCTACTGCCGCTGATCATTTTCCTCATCTCCTGCCTGATGGCATTTGCCATGGGGACCTCCTGGGGGACGATGGGTATTGTCACCCCGCTGGCTATCCCGGTAGCCCATGCCGTCGCGCCGCACATCCTGATTCCGACCCTGGCATCGGTGCTCACCGGGGCCATCTTCGGCGACCACTGTTCGCCCATTTCCGATACCACCATCCTTTCTTCCACCGGATCCGGATCGGACCACATCGACCATGTCCGCACCCAGATGCCGTACGCCCTTCTCGGCGCGGCGGTATCGGCGGTCTTCGGCTTTATCCCCGCCGGATTCGGCGTTCCCGTCTGGATTTCCATTATCCTGGGTATCGGAGCGCTCATTGTTTTTGTCCGCTTTGTGGGCAAGAGCACGCATGTCGACCTTAACTACATTGACGCCAAACAGAAAGTCGAAGCCTAAATTGGCCCTAAAGGCGCCGGTGCTCCGCCGGCGCCTTTTTAAATCAAGGTCAGTTCAGGTAAGTAACCTGGCATAATAATTGCATATATTTACTTATAAAAGGATTCTTGGTAACATTTTCATAACCAGGGGCAAACTTTTTTAAGCCTAGCGGATGCCAACAGATAACATTGGATAAACGGAAGTCCGGCGGAAATATCACGCAAATCGTTGCGGTTATGAAATTTTACAAGGCAAATGGGGGGAGGGATGTGATGAAAAACCGGCAGGCAGGCCAGGGAGAATTGATAGAAATTCGGCAGGCAGTGCCGGAAGATGAGCGGGAAGTATGCGCTCTCTGGAAGATGCTGCTTCATTTTTACCGGAAAGAGGCACCCGATGAACTTTTAAAGCGCAGCTTTCGCTATGCCATTGAACACCCGGAGCAGATTCTCATTTACCTGGCATTGATTGAAGGCCGGTCTGCGGGAACTGCCAGCCTGCATTTCGGACACTATTCGACCTGGAACGATTACTGGTACGGCCATATTGAAGACCTCATCGTAGCGCCGGAATTTCGCCGGCTGGGGGTGGCCCGCCGGCTGCTGGCGAAGATAAAGGAGGCGGGCGCGCAAGCAGGACTGGGCCGGCTGGAGCTGCTGGTGTTGAATGACAATTTTCCTGCCCGGAAACTCTACGAGGAGTTTGGTTTCACCACCGATTCTGTAGCTTACGAACTGCCCCTTGGCGGGGACTTGAAAAAAAGAAAGGAGTGTTAAGATGCGCGATTACCGCGAAATACCTCTTTGGAGAGATGTAACCGAAGAGCAGTGGAATGATTGGCGCTGGCAGGTAGCCAACCGGATTACCACCCTGGAAGATCTAAAACAGGTAATCGAGCTCACCCCCGAGGAAGAAGAGGGGGTGAGTCAGTGCCTCCAGACTCTGCGCATGGCCATTACTCCTTATTATGCCACCTTGATAGATCCGCATGACCGCAACTGCCCGGTGCGCAAGCAGGCGGTTCCCACCGCCCTGGAGCTGCAGATGGCGGCCTCCGATATGGCGGACCCGCTTTACGAGGATGTGGATTCGCCGGTGCCCGGACTGACCCACCGCTATCCCGACAGGGTTCTTTTGCTGGTGACCGACCAGTGCTCCATGTACTGCCGCCACTGCACGCGGCGCCGCTTTGCCGGCGTCACCGACAAGCCTCGCAGCAAGGAAGAGGTAGACCGGGCCATTGATTATGTCCGCCGCACCCCGGTGGTGCGCGACGTGCTTCTCTCGGGTGGAGACGGCCTGCTGATTAACGATGAATTTATCGAGTATATTCTGAAAGAGCTGAAAGCAATTCCCCATGTGGAGATCATCCGCTTCGGGACCCGCGCCCCGGTGGTGCTGCCGCAGCGGATCACCCCGGAGCTCTGCCGGATGCTGGCGAAGTACCATCCCATCTTTTTGAACACCCATTTCAACCATCCGAAGGAAATCACCCCCGTCTCGGCGGCGGCCTGCGCCCGCCTGGCCGATGCGGGCGTCCCCCTGGGGAACCAGACGGTGCTGCTGCGCGGCGTGAACGACTGCCCGCTGCTGATGAAAAAGCTGGTCCAGGGGCTGCTTAAAATCAGGGTCCGTCCTTACTACATCTACCAGTGCGACCTTTCGCAGGGGATCGAGCATTTCCGCACGCCGGTGGCGGCGGGTATCGAGATCATCGAGTACCTGAGGGGGCACACCTCGGGCCTGGCCATTCCCGCCTTCTGCATCGATGCGCCCGGCGGCGGAGGGAAGATCCCGGTATCGCCGCAGTATCTCATCTCCCAGTCGGCCGACCGGGTGGTGCTGCGCAATTTCGAAGGAGGCTTGTATACCTATACCCAGCCGAAACATGCCATTGATCCCGAGCAGACCTGCAGCCTTTGCGGCGGCAGGCATAATGACGAAGCCTACGGGGTCGGCCGGATGCTGGGCGGAAAGGTTGTAGCCATGGAACCCGAAGAGAAAAAATAGCTATTCCGCGCTTTGTTAAGAATGGAAAGATTAATTTAAAAACAAAAACCATGTTTGCGTTCCCCCTACAAAGGCTGCTGCAGGAGGGGGCGCAGCCGCCTTCTCCTGCAGTGGCGCCGGTGCGATGCTGTGGGATAATCAGTGCCGGAAAACGGGCACCCTGGAAATTGGGAGCATCATTCTAAATGAGGCCTTTGCGGATGGAATGACTTTTGCATGAACAGGGCTATTAAAGCCATGTCCCTGCATGGCATACAATGAAAAATAGCAAGGAGGCAAAAAGGGTGATCAAAAGAAAGTTTAAACCGGTTCGTTCACTGCTTGAATTCAGGGTATTGAGTGACCGGGATATTCAGCTAATTCACGAGGCGGCCCTCGAAGTAATGGAAGAGACGGGAGTGCGATTTCCCTCAAAGCTGGCTCTCGATGTTCTCGAGGAAGCCGGATGCGAGGTAAACCGTGAGACGATGGTGGCCAAGCTGCCCGCCACACTGGTGATGGAGGCGCTGCGCAAGGCGCCGGCCCAGTTCTTGCTGGCCGGGCGGGATCCCAAAGATGATATCTTCATTGACGGTTACACCTCCTATCTTTCCACCGACGGCTGCGCAGTTGATTTTTATGATCTCGAGACCGGAGAGCTGCGCCGCTCGCGAAAACAGGATATTACCGACGCCTGCAAGGTGGCCGACTTCTTGCCGGAAATCTCCTACATCTGGGGCCCGCCTGTAAGCGCCCAGGACGTTCCCGCCGTCACCCGCCCGCTCCATGAGATTGAGGCGAGCATGGACGGAACGACCATGCATATCCAGCCCGAGACGGTGATCTCGCGCGATATCGCCCGCTTTGCCCTGGAGATGGCCTCCGTTGCCGTCGGCGGCAAAGAGGCGCTGCGCCGCCGCCCGCTGTTCTCCTACATGCAGTGCGCCACCGACCCGCTGGGGCAGGATGGCGGCAGCCTGGAGGCTTCCATGATGGCCGCGGAATGGGGGATTCCCACAGGCTTTATGCCCATGCCCATGTCCTGTGCCACTGCGCCGGCCACCCTCGCCGGCAACCTGGTGGTCACCACTGTCGACGCAGTCAGCCCGCTCGTCTTAATGCAGCTGGTCAACCCGGGGACGCCGGTTTACTTTGCGGCGGCTCCTACGGCGATTGACCTGCAGACCGGCGGTTACACCGGCGGCGGTCCTGAAGACTTTCTCCTGGCAGCGGCATTCAGCGAGATTTGCCATTTCTACCAGATCCCGCTGGCCATGGGCGCCTTCGCCACTGGGGCCAAGGAGCCCGACTGGCAGGCGGCGGTGGACAACTGCTTTGCCGGGTTGATGCCGGTGCTGACCAAAACAGCAATCCTCAACGGCGCCGGGACCCTCAACGGCTCGAAAATCTTCTCGTTGCAGGGGCTGATCATGGATGCCGAAATCTACAGCATGATCGCCAAGGTGGCCGAGGGGATCGAGGTTAGCGATGAAACGCTGGCTGTAGATCTGATCAAGCAGGTCGGCCCGGGCGGCAACTACCTGGCGGCAAAGCATACCCGCAAGCACATGGGCCGGATCTGGCGGCCCACCGTTTATGACCGCAAGCCTTACGGGGCCTGGCTGGAGAGCGGCAAGAAGGGCGCCTTTGAAGAGGCTACCGAGGCGGCCCGCTGGATTCTTAAAAACCATGAAGTGGAGCCCCTTGATCCCAAGATCAAGGAAGAGTTTGCCAGAATTATCCGGGCGGCCGAAGTAGAGCTGTCCCGGTAAAGAAATGTGAAAGGGGGATATAAGCAAGATGGAAAAAGAGAAGCTTTTTGCCGAGATGAAACAGGCGGTGTCGGATGGGGAGATCGAGCTTGCTGAAGAGCTGGCCCGCAAGGCGCTCGAGGCAGATCTCAACCCCCTTGAAGCCATCGAGAACGGCTATGTTACCGGCATTAATGAGGTCGGGGCGAAATTTGAGGAGGGGCAGATCTTCCTGCCAGAGCTGATCGCCGCCGCCGAAGCGATGAAAGCTGCGCTCAATGTTCTGGAGCCCGCCCTGCAGCAGCGGGATATGTCCCGGTCAATCCTGGGCAAGGTTGTCATCGGGACGATGTATAATGATATTCATGACATCGGGAAAGATATGGTCGCATCCATGCTCATGGCAGCGGGATTTGAAGTGACCAATCTTGGCGTAAACGTGCCCTGCGATAAATTCATTAACAGCGTGAAAGAGCAGCAAGCCGATATCCTGGCGCTTTCTGCACTGCTGACCACGACCATGCCCGAGCAGAAGATCGTTATCGAGGCTCTCGAAAAAGAGGGGCTGCGCAGCGGGGTGAAAGTGCTGGTCGGCGGAGCCCCGGTAAGCCGGCAGTGGGCTTACGAGATCAAGGCAGATGGTTATGCCGAAAATGCCATCGAAGCGGTAAAAGTGGCCCGGCAGCTGGTGGGCAAGTAGCAATTACAAACATCTTCGAAGGAGGATCGGTTAATGGAGAAGTTTACCTTTAACGGGCAGCCAAAATTGAGGCTTCTTACAGATGAGCAGATCAAGCTAATCCATGAAAAAGCGCTCTATATCCTCGAGACTACCGGAGTCCGTTTTGAATCGGACGAAGCCCTGAAGATACTGAAAGACCATGGGGCGGATGTTGATTTTGACCGGAAAGTGGCCAAGTTCAAGCCGGAGATGGTTATTGACGCCATCAAGAAAGCGCCTTCGGGCGTAAAGCTCTATACCAGGGACGGTGAGCTGGCGGCTGACCTGAGCGGTAACAATGTCCATTTTGATCCTGTTTCCGCTCCCATCAAGATACTGGAATCTGACGGCAAGACGGCGCGTCAGTCCCTGGCTCAGGACCTGGCGAATATCTCTAAGGTTAACGACGCCCTGGATAATATAGCCCTGCAGTCAAGCGCCTGCGTTCTCTACGACGTTCCCAAGCTGATTGGAGACAGTTACCGCGTCTATATCATGCTGCAGAACTCTCCCAAGGCCATGATTACCGGCGGCTTCAGCGTGCACGGGGTCCCCTATATGCGCGACATGCTGGCGGCGGTGGTCGGCGGCTACGATGAACTGCGCGAAAAACCGGTGGCGGTATTCGATATCTGCCCCTCCCCGCCGCTGAAGTGGACTCATATCAGCTCGCAGAATATCATTGACTGCGCCCGCAACGGCCTGCCTCTGGAGACGGTCTCCATGCCCATGCCGGGCGCGGCTACGCCGGCCACACTGGCAGGATCGATTGTGGTCCATACCGCTGAAACGCTGAGCGGCGTGGTCCTGGCCCAGGTAATCAATCCGGGCACGCCGGTAATTTACGGCGGAGCGCCGGTCCACTTCGATATGCGCACCGGCACCACCCCGCTTTCAGCCATTGAAGCGACAATGATCGCGGCGGCCTATGCGCAGATGGGCAAATACTACGGCATGCCCACCCATACTTACGCCTGCCTCAGCGACTCCATGATCATCGATACCCAGGCCGGACTGGAGACCAGCATGAGCGGCATAGTAGCGCAGCTGGCCGGGATCAACGTCATTTCGGGGGTCGGCGGGCTGGAATTTGTCAGCACGGTGAGCCTGGAGAAACTGGTTATCGACAACGAAATCTGCGGCATGGCGCTGCGCCTTGATCGCGGAATCGAAACATCGGAGGAGACTCTTGCGGTTGAACTGATCCGCGAACTCGGTCCCGGCGGGGATTATCTCTCCACCGATCATACTTTTAGCTGGTTCAAGAAGGAGCCCTACATCCCTTCGTCAATCATCGAACGCCGTGACCGCAAAAACTGGGAAGCAGACGGAGCCAAGAGCGCCTTTGAAAAAGCGCAGGATAAGGTCAAGGACATCCTGGCCAATCACCGGCCGGCGCCGCTGGATAAAGAGCGGGCCGACGAGCTGGATCGGGTTACGTTAAAGATCATGAAAGAGCTGGGGATTGACAGCCTGCCGCTGGGGCCGAAGTAGAATGATCATCTTGATGTATGACGAGGTTTATAATATGATTTAGCATATAAATAAAAGGAGGCGCTAATCTTCATGGCCAATCTGGAATTAGTTAAAAACAGCGTAATTGAAGGAAACGTTGCCGGAGCTGCTGCCGAGACAAAGGCCTGTCTGGAAAGCGGAATGGATCCCCTGGAGATCATCAACCAGGGTCTGGTTGCAGGCATGAACGTTGTCGGACCGCGCTTCAAGGCTGGAGAGATGTTCGTTCCCGAAGTGCTGATGTCAGCCAAGGCAATGCATGCGGGAATGGAGCTGGTGAAAGAGAAGCTGGTCGATTTCGAAATGCCCAGTGAGGGCAAGGTGGTCATCGGCACGGTTAAGGGCGACCTGCACGACATTGGCAAGAACCTTGTGGCGATCATGCTCGAGAGCAGCGGCTACGATGTGGTTAACCTGGGTGTAGATATTCCGCCGGAGAAGTTTGCCGAAGCGGTCAAGGAACATAATCCGCAAGTAGTCGGTCTCTCGGCATTGCTGACCACGACAATGCTGGCGATGAAAGAGACGATTGATTACCTGAAAGAGGAAGGCCTGCGCGATCAGGTGAAAGTAATCATCGGCGGCGCGCCGGTGACGGAAGACTTCTCCGTCGAGATTGGCGCCGACGGCTATGCGCCCGACGGAGGCTCGGCCGTAGAGCTGGTCAAGGGCCTTCTCGCTTAACTGCCGCTGCAGCAGGAGGTGACAGGGGACATTTCCCTGTCACCTTTTTTATATGTCGCGGATAACTTTTGTCACCTTTTCCGGTCTGTGCGGAACCCGGCAGGCCGGCCGGCTCAAAGGTTCCGTTGTTGATAATTACACTGCGGCTTGCGGTTAAACCGCAGGGCATGCTGCTAACGCAAGGTATTAAATACTAGGCGGGGGAAAAGATAAGATATTGCTGTACAAAAACTGAGAGGAGTAGAGAGCATTGACCGGAAAGCCGGATTCAGCGGACTCTTTTCCGGGAATCTCCGAGGTTAAAACGGTCATCAGAAATGCTCTTTATCCGGCGCCGGATCGCCTGGGGGAGATAATTGGCCGGCTGCTGGAGAACAGCGGCAAAATGCTGCGGCCCCGGCTGCTTCTGGCCTGCGCAGCCCTGGCGGGCTGCGGTAAAAAGCTTAAAAGTAATCTCCTTTTCGAATCCGCCGCCGCCGTGGAGCTGATCCATACCGCATCCCTGATCCACGACGACATTATAGATGAGGCAGCCAGCAGAAGGGGCCGGGAAACCCTTCACCTGAGCTGGGGCCCCGGCCGGGCCACTCACACCGGCGATCTCCTGCTGGCCCGCGCCTTTGCTCTATTAAGCCGCCCCGGCAGCAACAAAAATCTGCTGCTCCTGCTGGCGCGTACGGTAGCACACCTCTGCCGGGGAGAGATCTACCAGATGGACCAGCGATACTGCTGGGAGCTCACCGAACGTCAATATTATCAGATCAACTACTATAAAACAGCTCACTTTATGGCCGCATGCTGCGAGGCCGGCGGCTGGCTTGCCGGGGCTTCTTCTCCCTGCCGCCGCGCCCTGTGGCATTACGGCTTGAAATTGGGGCAGGCCTTCCAAATTGTTGACGATATTCTCGATTATACGGGCTGTCCTGATCGGCTGGGCAAGCCTGTGGGTAATGACCTGGAGCAGGGAAGGACCACCCTGCCGTTAATCCATCTTTTTGAAACCCAGAAATATTATTTGAAGATGGTCCGGATGCTGCCTGCCAATACAGCGCCGCCCCGGGAGCTGCAGAGGATACTTCGCGAAGCGGTTAAAATAAACGGCTCCCTCGACTATGCTATTGCCGCCGCCCGGAAAAAACAGGCCGAGGCTGTAAAGGCGCTGCTGCACTTGCCGGAGAGACCGGAGCGGCAAATGCTTGCCGATATTGCAGCGGCGTTGACCCGCCGCTTATCCGGAAGCCCGGACGACTGGCAGCCGGTTGATCCGGGGGTAAAATTATCTTAGAATGGTTGCAAGAAGAAATAACCATACCTTATAGTTGAAGAGGAGTGAAAAGATGTCTGAGATTGTGGCTATAAGTGAAGCAGAATTTGAAGATCGGGTGTTAAAAGAGCAGTTGCCGGTTCTGGTTGATTTTTGGGCTCCCTGGTGCGGCCCCTGCCGGATGCTTGCGCCCGTGCTGGACGAGCTGGCCGCGGAGTACGATGGGCAGTTGAAAATACTTAAGGTAAACGTGGATGAAAATCCCGGATTGGCAGAGCGTTTCGGGATCATGAGCATTCCCACAATGCTTCTTTTTAAAGAGGGCGAAGTGGTGGAAAGCCTTACCGGGGCCATTTCCAGGGAGGCCCTGGCAGGCAGGATCAATCCCCACCTGTAGGGGCGGGCTTCCATGCCCGCCTGAAACGGGATTCCATCACCGCCAGTGGCCACATTGGAGACCGGAAGTGGGAGGTCAGAGGCTGGAGGAGATTACTGAGCCCGGCCTTGATTGTAGCGGCATTTCCAAAAGTCATTTAAAACTTTCCAATTGTAGGGGCTGTCCTAAAAGTTCAGCCCCTTGCCGTTGCATGGCGCCACCCGCCTTTGAGATCCTTCGCTGCGCTAAGTATGACAAAATGCTGTTCCATATAGTCCGCTTATATTGCAATATGCTTTTCATTATTAACAATAACATATAAATTATTTAATTTACAAAAAGGAATTCAAGATAAAATAAAGAAGTTATTCATAAAAATTATTTGCAGGAGGCGTCGGCTCATGAAAGAATCCATATTCTCAGTGCCAGTAAAGGTTCGCTATTATGATACCGACCTCTCGCGTGCCGTCTTTTTTACCAATTATATAAAATGGTTTGATTCGATCGCTCTTCCCGACTTTACCGATGCCCTGGGCATCGATTGGCGGAGTTTGCTGGATCAGAACGTCGATGCGGTGATTGCGCACGTATCTTTTGATTACAAAGCGCCCTGTTATCTCGACGATGTTGTTGATATTCACATTACCGGTGTGGATATAGGGAAGACCAGCATGACAATCTACGGCGCTCTGTACAAAGAAAAAGCCCTGGTCGCCGAGGGGAAACTGGTTTATGTTTTTGTAGATTATACTACTCGCAAACCTGAGCCTATACCGCGATTTTTCAAGGAAAAAATTAACGCCCACATCCGGGATATAGAGAAAGAGGGATAGGGGAGAGTGGGAGAAGGGGGCGCGGGGCAGATTCCCGTGCCCCCTTCTAATTTTCAGTAAAAACTTAATTAAAGAATTTCCAGCCTGCGCAGGAGCAGGCAAAGACGGTAATACAGCCTGGCCTCGGTTCCTCCGGCGTGGATCAGCGAAGAGGCCTCCTTCTGCAAACCCAAAAGCTTCACCTTGGGATCGGATAGATATACCGCCAGCAATCCCCTCACAACAGAGCGGTGAAAGGAGGAGCGAGGCAGCCCGGCTGCGCCTTGCAGCGATCTTTGCAGGAAGAGATGCAGCCTATCAACCGCGGCCTTGGGAGAGGGGTAGCAGGAAACAAAGTTGTAATCTCCTTCCCGGCGGTCTTCCTCCTGATCAATCCAGTAATCGAGCAGGATATGGAGACCGCAAACCCAGGGAAAATAAACTTCAACCAGTTTCTTTGCATCTTCTATTGAGGTTTCAGCTGATGCGGCCAGTGCGCAGAGGGCGAAAACAGCCAGTGTGGAACCGCTGGCGGCGGCGTATTCCCAAAAGTGCAGCGGGGGGTTTGACGGCGCAGCTTTTTCCCTGAACCAGCGTTTTAACCGGCTGCCGCGCACCGCCGGGTTAAGATGCTTGTAAACCTGCAGGTCGTTATACAGTGAGATCAGCCTTAGGATCTCCTGCTCTACTACCGGGTAGGCAGGAAGCGAACCGATGCACTCCCGGCACTCTGAAACGAGCGCATCGAGGTATCCCCCGTCATTCTTGAGGGGATAAAAGCGGTAATAATCCCGTTTCCTGATGGGGCCGCGGGTCAGCGCCGCCGTCATGGCCTGGTGGAGACAGCGGAAAGCGGCTTCATCATAGACACCCCCGCGGTCGCAGAGATTATCCAGGTAATCGCTGATTGTCTGCAGCGCCACAATGAGAGAGACCAATTTCCTGGAATAGCGGGGGCTGAAATTGTAAAGGGCGAAGAAGCTTCCTCCCTGCGCATGAAATCGCTTCCGGGAGAGGCTGGCCAGGGCCTGCTGAAGAAGCGGCCAGTCGGCATAAACAGTAAGCCGCTGCTCCCAACGGCGAAGCTCCCGTGAGACCTGGGGGAGCACTCCGGTGAGAAAGCGGGTTAATATGAGTTCAGGAAAAAAACGTACTGCTTCGAGCAGCTGGCCCTGTCCTGATTCTTCAATCATGCGGATTCACTCTTCCATTGATTTTTTCGCCCACAAGCGGCTTTATTTCACAACCGAAAGAAAGAAGTAAATGGCCGCACCGGCAGTGATGCGGCCAATGAAAAAATCTTGCATAGTCCATTTTACTGTTCCGGTCTTTCTTCGTGCTCTTCGCTGCGGCCGGAACCACTGTCATCGATTTCCGGCGGCGAATCATCGCCCCCGAAAAATTCTGGCTTAGAGGCCATATTTTCGGTTTCTGAAACAGCCCCAATTTCACCGCGGACATAACGGAAGAAAACCCACTCTGCCACCCCGATTACGGCGGCAGTGGCCAAAACAGCGCCGGTGCCGATATCCTCGCGCACAAAAGGTCCCGCCAGCATCAGGATCACGGCGGCTACAATAAAATTGGCAATCGCGGTGGGCAGCGCGCCGAAACGGGGCAGCAGGTAGCGATCACCGACAAAATAGAGCACCAGGGTGACAACCAGGGCAATAACCAGGGAGCTGCCCATGGGTACTGCAGGGATGAGGAGATAGCTGAGAAAGATCATCGTAATCGCGGCGGTATAAATAAACTTAATTATCAACGGCCTGATATGTTCCAAGGGTTCACCCCCTTTCTTAATCAATACTTTTCCCTGGAAAAGCGGCAATCATGCACAAAATAACCAGTATTTTTCCGGCTTATCCGTCCACTATATATATTATTTTGCTTCAAGGCAGGATAAAAATGGCATATGTAGAATAATATTTGCACAATACCTTTGAAAGGGGTGTCCTCGCCATGTCCCGCGAAGAAATTGGCCGTGTCAGGCATTATTACAGCAAAATCTCTGTAGCCATAATCGAGCTGTCCGCTCCCGTGAATGTGGGGGAAAGGATTACCATAGTAGGACCTAAAACCGAATTCACCCAGGAGATCGGCTCCATGCAGGTAGAACATAAGAATATCACCTCGGCACAGCCGGGTGACCTCATTGGTTTGAAAGTAATTGACAAGGTCAGGGAAGGCGACCGCGTCTTCCGGCTTGTTGATTAAGGGGGAAGGAAAAAACAGGCATCAAATCCGTCAGTAGCACAGTTTTGCTTCTGGAAGCAGCAGATGCAGCGGTCCGGCATCTTCCATATTTCCGCTGCGGCGGGATTTATAATTCCTGCTCTAAAAGCCGGGGGAGGGGCGGGCTCTATTCAAACTTTGTTCCTGAAAAAAGGATTTATGCTTGTTGTAGCGAAAGTTTAACCTGTATGTTATTATATTCACAACATATTTAATCAGCAAAGGGCAGGTGTAAAGATCCATGTTAATTGTGGGAGAAAAGATCAATACAAGTCGGAAAGCAGTCAAAGAAGCAGTCACCGCAAAGGATGAGGCGTTCATCCGCCGGCTGGCTCGCCGGCAGCACGAAGCCGGGGCGCATTATATCGACGTGAACTGTGGCACTTTTGTCCATAATGAGCCCGAGCTGTTAAGCTGGCTGGTCCAGGTAGTCCAGGATGAACTTGGCGGCCTGCCTCTTTGCATCGACAGCCCCAACCCGGCCGCCGTGGAGGCGGCGCTTAAAGTGCATCAGGGCACGGCGATGCTGAACTCCATCACCGGAGAGAAGGAGCGTTACGATGCTCTCGAGCCGCTGGTGGTAAAGTACGGCTGCAAGATTGTCGTTCTTACCATGGACGATGAATCCGGCATCCCGCCGGACGCGGCTACCCGCTTTGAAATTGCCGCCAGGCTTATCGAAAGTCTGGCTGCCAAGGGAGTCAGCTATGATGATATCTATGTTGACCCTTTGATCCAGCCCATCAGTGTGGATAGCAAGAACGGGCTTTCTGCCGCGGAAACGATTCGCCTGGTGCGGGAGCGCTTCCCCGGGGTGCATTTCATCTGCGGGCTGAGCAATATCTCCTTCGGGCTGCCTGAAAGGAAGCTGCTCAACCAGGCTTACATGGTGGTCTGCACCACTTACGGTCTCGATGCGGTCATCCTTGACCCGGAAGACAAGAGAATGATGGCTCTTGTTTATGCCACCGAGGCGCTTCTGAACCGCGATCCATACTGCGCCAATTACTTGAAGGCTTACCGCAAGGGTATTCTGAAAGAGTAGACAGAAGTACGGGGGAAGCAGAAAAGCAAAGATGGTTGGCTCATTTGACGCCAGCCACCTTTTTTTACCGGTTGAGTCAAAGGGACGATGCGGGCGGGCGTGGAAGCCCGCCCCTACGGCTGCATGCAAAAGGCTCTCGCGGAGACACGCAAGCCAGTGTCGGGCGGGGGCGGAATCCCGGCGGGCGGGCATGGAAGCCCGCCCCTACGTTTTTTGTCATTCTGGGCATCTTTTTTTGTCTAGGGGGATTTTGCTCGGCCCACCATATCTGTTATTGTTTGAGCGATGAAAGCAGCTGTTTTTTCAAGGGGGCCAGCTCGGAGGCCCGGGCTGCGGCAAGGCGATCCCGCTGCTCCTTCCACCAGGGAGAGCGCTCCAGGTTGACTCCGGCCAGGGCCGTGCCGCTGATACCTTCCTGATACAGGTGATCCAGAAGCTGCTCCCGGCATTGTCCTGATTCTGCCAGGCTTCGCATCTCCCGGACCTGTTCACGGTAACCGCGGCCAATCTCTTCAATTTTTTTGACCAGCCTCTCTTTTTCTCCGGGGCGGTAATGACGATAAGCAGCAACCGCTTCCTCGTAGCTGTTGAAATCCATTCCGGCTATGATCTTCTCCAAAAATATCCTGATTGCTGCTTCCCGGGCACCGGCAGGGTAGCGCCCGAATGTTTCGATAACTTTATCCAGCTTTGCCTCTTTTTTTACAAATGAGTCAGCCAGCAGCGATGAGGCTTTAATATAGGGCTCATCCTCCAATGCGGGCCCTGCTTTGGCAATTTCTATCATCTCTTCCAGGTTGGCGGTTCTTTCCATGGCCAGCTCCCGGGCCGATTTAATTTTACCCATTCTTTTCTTCACCCCGCTAGGTATGATATCATATTGTTAAAATTGATGCTATGGAGGAAATAATATGCGGCTAAGCGACCGATTTTATGCCTATTTCTGGCAGGGATACGGTAATAATTGCAACAGCTACATATACCGCGGGGAGAAAACAGTGCTCATCGATCCCGGCCATATCTTGAATGAAACCAGGGAAAGGTGTTTTGATATTCTAACCGGATCTATTTCCGGCGACGGGATCAAACTCGAAGAGATTGAAATCATATTATGCACGCACGGGCATCCCGATCATGTGGAAGCGGCGGGGTTGATCCGCGAACATAGCGGCGCCCGGCTGGCCATTCACCTCGAGGATGCCTTCTTTTTGGAAGGCCTGGAGCAGCGCCTTGCCACTGCGGGCTTGTCGAAGGCGCCGCCGCTTGCGCCCGATTTCTACCTCCAGGAGGGCGAGTTGAACCTGGGCCTGCCGGAAAAGGCCGCCGACACCATACGGGTTCTGCATACCCCCGGCCACTCGCCGGGCTCGCTCTGCTTCTACTTCCCCGGGGAGAAAGCGCTTATCACCGGGGATACGGTTTTCGACAGCAGCATTGGACGCTCCGATCTCCCCGGCGGAGATTTTGCAGCCCTGGGCCGCAGCATCGCCTCCCTGGCCTGCCTGGACGAAGTAGAGCTTCTTCTGCCCGGTCACATGGGCCCGGTCAGGGGAGCGGAAAACATCCGCCGCAATTTCGACCTGGTGCAGCGCATGTTTTTCGGGTAAGCGCAGCTGCTTTCGGGATGCAAACTGCTTTTCTTCTTTTCAATTGAAGTGAGCTGCCCCACGGACAGCTCTACTTTTAACGCTCTCTATTTACATCCCTAGTGTCCCAAGCGGGACCTAAAAGTACGTCCCACGGTGTCCCCATACCCTAACCCTCTTTGGAAAAGGGGGGGAATTCGGGCGGGCGTGGAAGCCCGCCCCTACCTTTAAATGCCTTCCGCTATTTCGGAAGGCGTCTCTGCCTTATCCGGGATAAAAATTTTCCTTTGGAAAAAAATAAAGTTAAATAAAAGGCAGGCAAAAGGAGTCTGGGACAATGAACCGCTACGGTTATCTTTTCTGGGGTATTCTGGCCGGCATGATTGGAGCCCTGGCGGGCTCGCTAATCCTGTGGGGGGCATGGCAGCTCCCAACCCTGGGCCTTCTTTTAACCAGGGTCAGCCTGCTTTACGGTTTTGCCGCGCTGTTGATCCTCGGCGCTCTGGGCGGCCTGCTCTATGCCGCAGTTATCCGGGGGCGCCGGTTGAGACTTTATACTGCTGTCCTGGCCGGAACGATTCTCGGCCTTCTGCTCTGGATTGCCGGCCCGCTCCTGCTGGTTCCGGTGGTTCTGGGTTTTCCGCCTTTCACCGCCGGCCCTCTCGACAACTGGATGGCCCTGGTAGCTTTTGTTTTTTACGGGGTCATCGCTGCCCTGCTTTACAGCCGTCTCGGCGTGGCACAGTCCCCGGCACGGGTCTATTATGCCGCCGGACTGCTGCTAATCGCCGGGCTGCTGACCCCCTTTTTGCTCAGGACAGCGGTGAGTACCGATCCCCGGGCGCTGGAACTCCCGCCGGGATACCGGGCCGAGGTGGTGGCGAAGGGCTTTACCTATCCCACCTCCATCGCGGTGGCTCCCTCCGGGGAGATTTACGTTGCAGAATCAGGCTACGTTTACGGCCCCAAGGAGACCGAAGCCCGCGTGCTCCGGGTCTCGCCCAATGGAGCGATCCGCGAGCTGGCCGGCGGTTTTGACGGCCCCCTGAATGGGCTGGCCCTGCGGGAGGGGAAACTTTATCTTTCTCACCGAGGCAAAATCAGCGCCTTCGATCTTGAAAGCGAGGAGCGCGAAGACCTGGTCATAGGGCTGCCTTCGCTGGGAGACCACCAGAACAACGATCTCATCTTCGGTTCCGACGGAGCGCTCTATTTCGGACAGGGCACCGCCACCAATGCCGGCGTGGTCGGCTCCGACAACTTTGTCTACGCCTGGAGGGATCGCTACCCCAAATTTCACGATTTTCCATCCCGCAATTTTATCCTCACCGGAGAGAACTACGAGGCTCTCGATCTGAGCACTCCCGAGCCCTCGGATAAAAAGAGCACCGGCGCCTTTGCTCCCTACGGCGTAAGCCGCCGGAAAGGGGAGTCCGTGAAGGCTACCGTACCGGCCAGCGGCGCGATCCACCGCTTCGACCTGAAAAATAAAAGGCTGGGCATATATGCCGACGGCTTGCGCAATCCATACGGCCTGGCCATGGATGCGGCAGGAACCCTCTATGCCACCAACCTCGGCTATGACGACCGCGGCTCCCGGGCGGTGAAAAACTCGCCTGACTGGGTGGTGAAAATAAAAGAGGGAGCCTGGTACGGCTGGCCCGATTACGCCGGGCAGATTCCCCTGACCGAACCGCTGTTTGACTCCGAGAGGGGGCTCAACCGCCGCCCCCTGATTGTCAACCCCCCGCCGGTTGAGCCTCCCCTGGCCACGCTGCCGCCGCACTATTCGCCGATGAAACTGGCCTGGGCTCCGGCACAATTTCCGGAGAAGGGCCTCTTCGTGGCGATTTTCGGCGACGCCCAGCCTCTCACAGAAAATCTGAAAGAGCTTGTGCCCACCGGGGTGATCAATGTCAATCCCGAGACCGGTAAATACAGCTGGTTTGTCAAGAATAAAGATCAACCGCGCGCCGGGCGCGGCGGCGGAGGCTTCAAGAGGCTCATCGATGTCAAGTTCGGACCCGATGGGACGGCGCTTTACCTGCTTGATTTTGGGGTGATGGAATTTACCGGCATGGCCCCCAATGCCATCCCCAACAGCGGCGTTCTCTGGAAAATCAGCCCCGCCGGCTAGGCCTGTATTTTCGCCTTCAAGGGAAGAGCGGCGGCGTTTGCACGCGTGCGTCCTGCTCACTTTTGAGAAAGAAGGAATTTTAAACAGAAGAGGAGAATTGTATTCAAGGTCCGATCATATGATTATAACCTGCAGGACTGGCAAACCATCCTTAAATCGCACATAATCAAACGACTGCAGAGAATCAATTGGAAAAGAGGTATAAAGTGATGATTAAATTTGAACACCGGCGGCAGCTTTTCCACCGCTACGGGGGAAATCCCATTCTCTCTCCGGAGCGCTGGACCTACCCGGCCAATTCAACATTCAACCCGGGGGCGGTACGCCATAACGGCGAGACCTGGCTGCTGGTGCGGGTCGAAGATATGCGCGGTTTTTCACATCTCACCTTTGCCCGCAGCAAAGACGGCATCACCAGCTGGCGGATCGACAGCAAGCCCACGCTGATGCCCGACCCGGTTTTCAACGAGGAGCAGTGGGGAATCGAGGATCCCCGCATCGTCTGGCTGCCCGAGCGCGAGGAGTTCGCCGTAACCTATGTCTCTTTTTCAAAGGATGGACCCATGGTTTCGCTGGCTCTCTCCAGGGACCTGCACAACTTTGTCCGCAAAGGAGCGATGCTGCCCCCCGAGGACAAGGATGCCTCCCTTTTCCCCCGCCTGATCAAGGATCGCTACGTCCTCATTCACCGCCCCATTATCCGGGGTGAAGCTCATATCTGGATCGCCTTTTCGCCTGACCTGAGATACTGGGGCGATCATAAAATTCTTATTCCCGTGCGTCCCGGCAGGTGGGACAGCACCCGGGTCGGATTGGGCCCGCCGCCCATCGAAACCCCGGAAGGCTGGCTCATCATCTACCACGGGGTGCGGATCACTGTTTCCGGCGCTCTTTACCGTGTCGGCCTGGCCCTGCTCGATCTGGAGGAACCGTGGAAAATAATCCGGCGCAGCGACGAATGGGTCTTCGGTCCCCGCGAACCTTACGAGCGCGTCGGCGACGTGCCCGGGGTGACCTTCCCCACGGGGGCGGTATTGAATGAAGCTACCGGAAAGCTGATGCTCTACTACGGCGCCGCCGATTCAACGGTCTGCCTGGCAACGGCCCATATTGACGAGGTGCTGGACTATCTTCTGCACGAAAGCGCCGGATAAAGGAGCTGTCGGAATCGAGGATGAAAATAGCGATGTTATCTCCCATCGCCTGGCGCACTCCGCCACGCCATTATGGCCCCTGGGAGCAGGTGGTGAGCTGGCTGACCGAAGGTCTTGTCCGGCAGGGAATAGAGGTTACTTTATATGCCACCGCGGACTCGCAGACCTCTGCCCGCCTCCGTGCCGTGGCCCCTCGCCCTTATGCCGAGGACAGTTCGCTTGATCCGAAGGTTTGGGAATGCCTGCATATTGCAGCACTCTTCGAAGAGGCGGAGCGCTACGACCTGATCCACAACCACTTTGATTTTCTGCCGCTCACCTATACGGGCCTGGTGAGGACGCCGGTGGTGACCACGATCCACGGCTTTTCATCTCCCAAGATTCTGCCCGTCTACCGGAAGTATAACCGGCGGGTGCACTACGTCTCCATAAGCGACGCCGACCGCGATCCCGGCCTCGATTACCGTGCTACTGTATATCACGGGATCCCGGTGGAGCAGTTTCCTTTCTCCCCCGGCCCGGGGAGCTACCTGCTTTTCTTCGGGCGGATTCATCACGATAAAGGCGTTGCCGAGGCCATCGCCCTGGCCCGCCGTGCCGCGATGCCGCTGATCATTGCCGGGATTATACAGGAGCGCGATTATTTCGACCGCTT
>Ga0208564_1000469_pt1 | contig 36843 bp, 32 predicted proteins | sample AD_UKC073_MetaG_FD_184439 | JGI IMG/M metagenome (GOLD analysis project Ga0208564, IMG submission 184439) | Active sludge microbial communities of municipal wastewater-treating anaerobic digesters from USA - AD_UKC073_MetaG (SPAdes) (version 2) | ecosystem: Engineered > Bioreactor > Anaerobic >... | reverse complement strand
CGTCGCCGGGCTGAAGGAGTACGCCGCCCGCCCCGGCTCGGCCGGCGGCACCTACGTCGCCGTGGCCTGCGGAGCCAACATGGACTTCGACCGCCTGCGCTTCGTCGCCGAGCGGGCCGAGATCGGTGAGCAGCGCGAGGCCGTGTTCGCCGTGACGATCCCCGAGCAGCGCGGCAGCTTCCGCAAGCTGCTCGACGTCATCGGGCCAGGGCGCGAGGTCACCGAGTTCAACTACCGGATCGCCGACAGCGACACCGCCCACGTCTTCGTCGGGCTCCAGGTCCACGGCCGCGAGGAGGCCCGCCGCATCGCGCAGGGATTCGAGGATGCCGGGCTGCCGGCCCTCGACCTCACCGACGACGAGCTCGCCAAGCTGCACCTGCGCCACCTCGTCGGCGGGCGCACGACCCTGGCCGACGACGAGGTGCTGCACCGCTACGAGTTCCCCGAGCGCCCGGGCGCCCTGGTCCGTTTCCTCGCGGCGATGGCGCCGGGCTGGAACATCTCGCTCTTCCACTACCGTGGGCACGGCTCGGACGTCGGCCGCGTGCTCGTCGGCATGCAGGTGCCCCCGGGCGACCGCAAGGCGTTCGCCACCTTCCGCGAGACCCTCGGCTACCGGTCGTGGGACGAGACCGACAACCCGGCGTACCAGCTGTTCCTGCGCTGACGCCGTCGCTGCTACGCCGAGGCCTGCTCGGGCTCCGGGGCGAGCACTGCGGCGTACTCGGCTGCGAGCTGGAGCACCCGGTGGGCGACGACGTCGACCGGCAGGGTCGCCAACGGCGTGTCCGGCGGCCAGGTCACCTGGGAGCGAGCGCGCTCCACGTGAGCGGCCAGGCTCCCGGCCAGCTGGGTGGCAGACGTCCCGAGCAGCCGGTCGGACGCCAGGAGCACCGTCGAGGCGTGCTCCCACGCTAGTGCGACCCCCGCGCACCCGAGGCCGGCTGACGCCTCTGCGAAACCGGGGCTCCACGGCGTCTCCCGGTGCAGGCCACGGACGAACCAGGTGAACGACTGCCTGGGCCGTCCCGCGCCGAGGGCCGCCCAGCCCAGGTTGATGACGGTCGTCGTCGTCGGCTGGATGCCGAATCGCGACTGCGCCCCGTCGGCGGCTCGCTGCAACAGGTCGAGGGCGACGTCGGGGCGGCCGGCATCCATCATGGCCAGGGCGAGCTTCGGCACGACCGTCACGAGGTGCACGGCGGACGGGTGCGGACCGATCCGGGCACGAGCCTCCTCGACGTACTCGGTCGCGGCAGCGGCTTCGCCCGCGATGCCGGCCATCACCGCGGCCAAGGCCAACGACTCGGGAAGGTGGTGCGGTGCGGACGCCCGTGCGGCGTCAAGACCCAGGGTTGCCATCTCCATCGAGCGCGGGGTGTCACCTGCGGTGTAGGCGGCGATGGCCTCGGCTGTGAACAGGTTGACCGCCCAGTCAGGGTCATCGCGCAGCGCGTGCACCATAAGGGGGACGTCCACGTCCTCCCACTGCCGGACGTGCGAGATCGCCGTTCGCGCGATCGCGAGGCGAGCCGCTTGGGCATCGGTGAGCCCCGGCATCCGGGAGAGCTGGTCCATCCACGGCGTGGCGGTCGCGACCGACTCGCTGAACTGCCAGCGGCGGAACAGTGCCAGGCCCAGGTCGACGGCCGATCCGGTGTCGCCGACGGTGAGGGCGTTCTCCAGGGCGGCGAGGTGGTCCTCCTGGGTGCGGCCGACGTCCTCGATGAGGGTGTCGCCCAGCTGGGCGCCGCGCCACCGGGCTGCGTACCACTCGCGGTGTCGGCGGCGGGAGTCGGCGACCTCCCCGAGGTCGAGCAGCACCTCGCGCGCCGCGTCGCGCACAGCGGTCAGCAACCTCAGCCCCTGACCCCCTGCGTGCGCCGCCTGCACGAGGTTGCCGCGAACCAGCGCCCTCAGCTCTGCCTCCGCCTCCGGCGAGGCGATCACGGCCACGGCCGCACCGCGGGCGAACGTCGCGACGAACACCGACAGCCGCGCCAGCGCCCGTCGCTCCTTCGACGTCAGGCGTTCGATGCTCCACCCGATGGCCTCGCGCAGCGACTGGTGGCGCGGCTCCCGGTCGAGCTCGTCGGCCACGAGGTCCAGCGGTGTGGCGACGACGTCGAGCAGCCGGTCGAGGTTGCCGCCGGGGGAGCGCCCGGCTGCCAGCTCCAGGGCGAGCGGGAGCCCGTCGAGCCGTCGCGCGACCTCGGCGAGGGTCTGCAGGTCCCGGTCCACCCACGCCTCGAGGTCGCTCGCCCGCTCGGTGCCGCGGTCAGCGAGCCGTGAGGCCAGCAGCTGCACGGCCGCCGAGTCACAGACCTCCTCGCGCGCCGCCCCGGGGGCGGGGACGGGCAGGGAGTCGAGGACGACCAGGCGCTCCCCGAGGATGCCGAGCGGGGTGCGCGAGGTGAGGACGAGCCGGATGCCGGGGCACCGGTCGAGCAGGGCCCGCGCGATCTCCGCCACCCCCGCCAGTGCCCACTCGGCCTCGTCGACGAGGATGACGGCCTGCTCGTTGGCGAGTGCCTCGGCCAGCTGGTGCACCGGGTCGGCCCCGTCCATCGGCAACCCGCTCATCGACCCGACGACGAGGGCGAGGGCGTCGGAGGACAGCTGGGCATGGGGCTCGAGGGCGACGTGGTAGATGTCCGGTTCGCTGGGACGCAGGGCCGCCCCGATCTCCGCGAGCAGGCGTGACTTCCCGACGCCAGCCGGCCCCGTGACCGTGACGAGCCGGTGTCCTGAGGACAGGGCACCCAGTGCGGCATCGAGATCCGCGAGGCGGCCGACCGTCGGAGTCCGGGGCGCCGGGAGGATGCGGGCCGGGTGCAGGACCACGTCGCGGGCCACCGGGCGCTCCGCGGACAGGGCGCCGGGCGCCCCCCGGGGTGGAGCCTGCGCGAGGACTCGCTGGTGCAGCTCGGTGAGGGTGCGGCCGGGGTCGATGCCCAGCTCCTCACGCAGGTCCCGCCGGATCCGGGAGTAGATCGACAGCGCCTCGGCCTGCCGACCCAGGCGCTGCGCCGAACGCATGCCCAGGACCGCCGCTGCCTCGTCGAGTGGGTCGCCCGTCATCAGCTCGAGGGCGAGGTCGTGCGCTTCGTCGGGGTCTGCTTCGGGGTCGTCGAGCAGTGAGGTGGCCAGGTCGTCGAGAATCCCCCGGCGCAGGTCGGCGAGCCGGGCCCGCTCGACGACCACCAGGTCGTCACGAACACCCTCGAGGGCCACCGGACCGGCCCAGAGGCTCAGGGCTGCCCGATCCGCCTGACGCCTCCCCGACCAGTCGCGCTGCGCGGTGCACGCCCGGGCCTGCGAGCGACGGAGCAGCACCTCGTCGACGTCGGTGCGGACCGCGTCGGGTACGAGGTAGCCGCCGTGCTCACGGTCGATCAGCTCTGCACCGAACTGGCGCCGGAGACGTGCGACGACGGTGTGGACCGCAGCGACGTCGAGCGTGGCTGCCTGCTCGGACCAGACGAGGTCGAGGAGGACGTCTGCGGGAACGGGGCGACCCCTGCGGAGCAGGAGGGCCGCGAGGACGTCGCGGGGTCGGCCTCCGGCGGGAAGCTGTGAACCGCGGGTGGTCTCGACTCGGAGCGGCCCGAGGATCCTGGCGCGCATTCGCCCATGGAACCACGAAGCGGCCGGATCGGCGCTGCGAGTTTCCCCGGCAGCGCGATGACGAACCGATCGTCCTCACGACGGGCCCCGTGGCGGTGCAGCCACCGGTGGACCGGCCGGTTGTCCGCGGTGACGTAGGCCGTGAGGCGCACCATCCCGGCCTCGACGGCGCTGACGCACGCGACCCGGAGGAGGGCGCGGCCCACGCCGAGACCATGAAGGGCGTCAACCACCTCGAGGGCGACCTCGGCCGTGGTGTCGTCCTCGCGCACCCAGCGCACGATCCCCACGGGCACCCCGTCGCGCTCCGCGACGAACGCGACGTGTCGCCCGGGCTCGACGTCGGAGAGGTGCCGCAGCATCCGTGGCGTCAGCTGCGGCAACCCGGTGTGGTACCGGGCGACTCGTGAGGTCAGGGACATCCCGGCCATGATCGTGGTGAGGGTGTCGTGGTCGCCGGGTTTCAGGGTGCGGATGTCCAGGTGGGTGCTGTCCTGCAGCCGGGTGCTGCCCTGCAGATGAGGGCTGCGGTGTCGATGGGTGGCGGGTGTGCCGGCTGTCGTCGTCATGCGCCCATGCTGCGGCGCGCCCCTGCCGGTGGCCTGTCACCGACCTGTCACCGGTCGGCACCCCCGGTGAACCGGCGGGCGAAGCCACCGGGCGTCATCCCGGTGACCCGTCGGAAGTCGCGGGTGAAGTGCGCCTGGTCGGCGTACCCGAGGTCGTGCGCGATGGCGGCGAGGTCTCCGGGGCCCTCCCGCAGGCGTTCGCTGGCCTCGTGCAGCCGGCGACGCTGGATGAGCCACTTGGGGGTCAGGCCGAGCCGGCGGCGGGTGAGCCGCTGCAGGGCGCGCTCGCCGAGCCCGAACGCATCGCACACCTGCGCGACCTGGCGTACCGAGGGGTCGTGCTCGACGTGGTCGACGATGGCGTTGACGAGCAACCCCTCGTCGTCCACGGGGAGGAAGGTGCGCACCGCGTCCTCGAGGGTCCCCGCTGCCGCGCGACGGCATCCGGGGTCGTGCGGGTCGGTCATCGCGGCACGCACGTCGTGGACGACCTCGCTGCCGATGACGTCGGAGAGCTCGAGGTGCCGGTCGGTCACGGTCGACACGTCCTGCCGCAGGATGAGCCGACCGGCACCGGGTTGCAGCATGACCCCGGCAGCCCAGCCCCGTCCGGCCAGCGTGGTCCGCGACAACCCCGACTGGACTCCGTAGAAGCGGGCGTAGTCGTGCGCGACGACGATGAGGCAGACGGGGTACTGCAGCACGGACTGCTCCGAGGACCTGCCCTCGGGCAGGTGCCACACCGGCACCCAGTGGCGCCGCACCAGGTCGGCGACGTCGGGGGACGGCGCGAACCGGTCGATCGCGTAGGTGGTGTCCGTCGGGTCGACGAGGTGCGCGCGCTCGACGTCGTCGAGTGGCCTGTCGGGTTTGGTCAAGTGCCGCCTCGTCCGTGCTCGTACCGTCGCAGCATGCCCTCAACGTATGACACCCTCAGCGACCGCTTCTCCGACATCGTGGATGCCGTGCCCGACTGGGCGGCCACCTCACCGTGCGAGGGGTGGAGCGTCGGCGACGTCGTGGACCACGTCGTGAGCACGCAACGTGACTTCCTGCAGGCCCACACCGACCTGGCACCGGAGCCGGCGGCGGCCGGTCCGGCACAGCGATGGGCGGCGCACCGTGCCCTCGTGGAGGAGGTGCTGCCGGGCCTGGCCGAGCTCGAGTACGAGACGCCGTTCGGGACGAGCACTGTCGGGCAGACGATGACCACGTTCTACGGGTTCGACCTCGTCGTGCACCGGTGGGACATCGCGACGGGGGCCGGACTCGAGGCCCGCCTGACCGACGACGACCTCGACCTCCTCGAGGAGGTCGTGCCGACCTTCGGCGAGCACCTCTACGGCGAGGGCATCTGCAAGGGCCCGCTCGCCGTGGCGCCGGATGCCGACCGCGCCACGAGGATCCTCGCGGTGCTCGGCCGGGCGGCCTGATGCCGCCTGACGAGCCGGGGCCGCCGGACGCAGCCCAGGGCGCCTGACGTCAGCCGACGCGCTCGCGCAGCCAGGCGATGTCGGCGGCCTGACCCTCGACACCACCGGGCGTCTCGCAGACCACCGGTGCGCCCGCGGCCCGCACGACGTCGGCCAGGTCGGCGCCGTCGATGAGCCCAGACCCGAAGTTCGTGTGCCGGTCCGCACCGGAGTCGAAGGTGTCGCGCGAGTCGTTGGCGTGCACGAGATCAATACGCCCGGTGATGGCCAGCACCCGCTCGACGACGTCGCCGAGGTCGTTGCCGCCGGCGTGGGCGTGGCAGGTGTCGAGGCAGAACCCGACCTGGTCACCGCCGGATGCCGTGCCGATGGAGTCCCACAGGCGCGCGATGGCCTCGAGCCGGCGAGCCATGGCGTTGTCACCACCCGCGGTGTTCTCGATGAGCAGCGGCACCGGCAGGTCGAGGCCGTCGATGCACTTGCGCCAGTTGTCGAACCCGACCGCGGCGTCCTCGTCCTTACCGAGGTGGCCACCGTGGACGACCACCCCCTTGGCGCCGATCTCCGCGGCGGCGTGCAGGTGCTGCTGGAGCAGCTTGCGGCCCGGGATCCGCACCCGGTTGTTCGTCGACGCGACGTTGATCGGGTACGGCGCGTGGACGTACAGGTCGATCCCGGCCTGCGCGGCCGCAGCCTTGAGAGCAGGGGCGCCACCGGCATACGCCACGACCGGGCCCTTGTAGCTCTGCGGGTCACCGAGGAAGATCTGCGAGAGGCTGGCCCCACGGGCGAGAGCCTGCGCGACCGGGTCGCTGCTGTCGACGTGCCCACCAATGCGAAGTGACATGGAACCACCGTAGGGGGCACCACCGACTGGCAGGATGGCGGCCATGCTGACCGCGAACACCACCGCCATCGTCACCGGAGGAGCATCAGGGCTCGGAGCCGCCACCGCGGCCGCCCTCGCCGCCGCCGGGTCCCGCGTCATCGCCCTCGACCTGCCCGCGGCGTGCGAGTCGGGCCCGGCGGTTGAGGGGGTGCAGTACGTGCCCACCGACGTGACGTCCGAGCAGGAGGTCCGCGCGGCTGTGGCCACGGCATCCGATGATCCGGCGAAGCCGCTGCGCATCGTCGTCAACTGCGCCGGCATCGGCCCGTCGACCCGCATCCTCGGGCGCAAGGGCGTGCACGACCTCGCCCTGTTCCGCAAGGTCGTCGAGATCAACCTCGTCGGCTCGTTCACCGTCATGGCGCTGGCTGCCGAGGCCATCGCCCAGACCGAGCCCGACGCCGACGGGCAGCGCGGTGTCGTCATCAACACCGCGAGCATCGCCGCCTTCGACGGTCAGGTCGGCCAGGCCGCCTACAGCTCGTCCAAGGGCGGCATCGTCGGGCTCACGCTCCCGGCCGCTCGCGACCTCGCCCAGTACGGCATCCGGGTCGTCACCATCGCCCCCGGCATCGTCGAGACCCCGATGCTCGCGACCGTGTCCGACGAGTTCCGGGCCGGCCTGGCCGCCGGGGTGCCCTTCCCGCAACGCCTGGCGCGTCCCGAGGAGTACGCCAAGCTGGCGCTCGCCATCGTCGACCACGACTACCTCAACGGCGAGACGATCCGCATGGACGGCGCGCTGCGGATGGCCCCGCGCTGACGCGCACGTCACGGATGCCGGGTCACGAGGGTCGGATGCCGGGTCGTCACCTGCGCTCGTCGCGCACCCTGCGGGACGATCTGCACCAGGAGATCGCGTTGCCCGGTGACGTGGGGCGCATCGTCTCCCTCGTGCCGTCACTGACCGAGGCCGTTGCCGTCACCGTGCCCGACCGGCTCGTCGGTGCCACCGACTGGTGCACCCATCCCGCTGACCTCGACGCCCGCGGGGTCGGGAGGGTGCGTGGCACGAAGAACCCGGATCTCGCGGCCATCGCCGCCCTGCAGCCCGACCTCGTCGTGGCCAACAAGGAGGAGAACCGCGAACTGGACGTGCGCCGGTTGCGTGAGCGCGGCATCCCCGTCTGGGTCACTGACATCGACACGGTTCCCGCCTCGATCACCTCGATGCGGCGCCTGCTGCGTGACGTCCTCGGGCTGGGGGAGGACCCTGCCTGGCTGACGGAGGCGGACCGGGCCTGGAGTGGGCCGGTGCCCGCCCCGAGCGCCCGCGTCGTCGTGCCGATCTGGCGTGATCCGTGGATGGTCATCGGGCGGCCGACTTTCACGGCCGACCTGTTGGCGCGCTCCGGTTTCGAGGTCGTGACGGCCGGGGTGACCGGCCGCTATCCGGGGCTCGAACCGGAGGTCATCGACGATCCTGCGCTGGCGGACCTCGTGCTCCTGCCGGACGAGCCGTACGTGTTCACGGCCGCTGACGGGCCGGAGGTGTTCGAGCGACTGCCGACCCGACTGGTGTCTGGCCGGCTCATCACCTGGTACGGCCCATCCCTCATCGAGGCGCGGATTTCACTGGACCGATCCTGAGCGTGTACTGTCTCCGTGGCGCCCAGCGGTCTCCGCTGGTAGCGCACGCCCCCTTAGCTCAGTCGGCAGAGCGTTTCCATGGTAAGGAAAAGGTCGTCGGTTCGATTCCGACAGGGGGCTCCGGTCCGGCCGGGGCCTGCCCTCGTGGCTGGCTGCGGATCGAACCCCTGGCGGGGTAGCTCAGCTGGTTAGAGCGCACGACTCATAATCGTGAGGTCGCGGGATCGAGCCCCGCTCCCGCTACCAAGGCCGCGATTTCGGGGAATGCCCGAAGCCGCGTACCCTGTTGTGCTGGTGACGCGCGTGCAATCGTGCCTCCGCGCGACGCCCGACGATCGAATCACTTTCCCGAGAGCAGGTTGCCCCCATGGCCAAGGCCACCGACGTCCGCCCCAAGATCACCCTGGCGTGCACGGAGTGCAAGGAGCGCAACTACATCACCAAGAAGAACCGCCGGAACGACCCCGAGCGTCTCGACCTGGCGAAGTTCTGCCCGCGCTGCAAGCACCACACGACCCACCGCGAGACCCGCTGACCTCAGCGGTTCCGCCACGAGAGGCCGCCTGCACCACCTGGTGCTGGCGGCCTCTCGGCGTTCTTCCCGACATTTCTGCCAGCGAACGTGCGCGTGGCTGCGTCGGCTCGCGCCCGGCTGCGACGCCGGGCCTAGAGTGGTCGCCATGGCCGTGAACCCAGATTTCGCCGGGCGCACCTACCCGCCCAGTGGTCCGTATGCCGTCGACGCGGCACTCATCGCGGCGTTCGCCGCAGCCGTCGGGTCCACCGACCCGGTGCACACCGATGCCGCCGCGGCGCAGGCCGCCGGGTACGGCGACGTCATCGCGCCACCGACGATGGCCGTGCGCTTCTCCCAGCAGAGCGAGCGCGCCTACGTCACCGACCCCGAGGCGGCGATCGACTTCAGCCGGGTCGTGCACGGCGAGCAGCGGTTCGTCCACCACCGACCCATCACGGCCGGGGACGAGCTCGTCGGCGTCACGACGGTGGATGCCGTGCGCTCCGCCGGCGGCCACTCGATGGTCACCACCCGCACCGAGCTCGCGACGACCGCCGGGGATGCCGTCGCGACCTCCACGTCCACGATCGTCGTTCGCGGCGGGGAGGAGTGAGCATGCCTGTTCGCCCGCTGTCCGAGGTCGCCGTCGGCGACGTCATCGGCCCGGTGACCGTGCCCGTGGCCCGCGAGACCCTCGTCGCCTACGCCAACGCGTCGCTGGACCAGAACCCCATCCACCAGGACGAGGAGTTCGCCCGCTCGGTCGGGCTGCCCGACGTCATCGCCCACGGCATGTGGACGATGGGGGCCTCCGGCACCGTCGTCGCGGACTGGGCCGGGGATGCCGGCCGGGTCGTCGAGTTCGGCACCCGGTTCACCCGCCCCGTCGAGGTGCCCGTCGACGGCAACGAGATCGTGGTGCAGGGCCTGGTCAAGGCCGTCGACCCCGACACCGGGCGGGTCACCGTCGACGTCACGACGACGTGTGGCGGTGACAAGGTGCTGGGCCGCTGCATCGCGGTCGTCCGGCTCGACTGATGCGCCTGCTGCACGACGAACCGATCGCCGCCCACACGACGATGCGGGTCGGCGGTCCTGCTGCCCGGATGGTCGTCGTCGAGACGCCTGACGAGCTCGTCGACGCCGTGCGTGAGGTGGACGACGCCGACGAACCGCTGCTCGTGCTCGGTGGCGGCTCCAACCTCGTCGTCGCGGATGCCGGGTTCGCCGGCACCGTGGTCAAGGTCGAGACCCGCGGTGTCGTCGTGGACTCGCTCGACCAGTGCGGCGGAGCCAACGTCACGGTCGCGGCGGGGGAGCCGTGGGACGACGTCGTGGCCCGGGCCGTCGACGAGGGGTGGTCCGGGATCGAGGCGCTGTCCGGCATCCCCGGGTCGTGTGGTGCCACGCCCGTGCAGAACGTCGGGGCCTACGGGCAGGAGGTCGCCCAGACCATCGCCCGGGTCCGCGTGTGGGACCGCCTCGAAGGACGGGTGCGGACGATGATGTCGCTGGACTGCCGGTTCAGCTACCGGCACTCGCTGTTCAAGGGGACCGACCGCTACGTCGTCATCGACGTGATGTTCCAGCTCATCCCGGGGACGCTGTCACAGCCCGTTCGCTACGCCGATCTCGCGACCCAGCTCGGCGTCGCCGTGGGTGACCGGGTGCCGCTCGCCGAGGCGCGTGAGGCGGTGCTGGCGCAGCGGCGGCGTCGCGGCATGGTGCTGGATGCCGGTGACCACGACACGTGGAGCTGCGGCTCGTTCTTCACCAACCCGCTCCTGAGTCCGGCGCAGTTCGAGGCGCTGGAGGAGCGCGTGCACGAGCACCTCGGTGCCGATGTCTCCCCGCCGCGCTACCCGGATGCCGGCGGACAGGTGAAGACCAGCGCCGCCTGGCTCATCGAGCGGGCGGGGTTCACCAAGGGTTTCGGGATGCCCGGGCCCGCGGCGCTGTCGACCAAGCACACTCTCGCGGTGACGAACCGGGGCGGGGCGACGGCATCCGAGATCGCTGACTTGGGGCGAACGGTGCGCGACGGCGTTCACGACGTCTTCGGCGTCACCCTCGTCAACGAGCCGGTGTTCGTCGGCCACAGCCTGTGAAGGTGGTGCGCTGACACCGGTGGGGCGGCATCCGCAACGGCGACCGCTGAGAGCGGGGCCAGGTACTGGTGGGGGGACGTCCGGATGCTTCACATCGTGAGCCACCTGCCCCGCCGGCTCACCACGCGAAGCAATCCCTGGATGCATCGCGTGGCACGCCAGACGGGCCCCGCTCGCCCCGTGCTCGAACCATCCAGGGGATGGATCGAGTAGTGCGCCACCCAAGGGATGCTCCGCGCCGGCGAACCATCCGGGGGATGGTTCGCAGGGGAGGGCAGGGATGTCCCAGAGGGGCGGACAGGGATGGTTGGGTGGCTGTGAGGGTTGCGCGAGCTGTCGATCACGCCGCGTCGTGTTCGTCGCCGTGTGGAGCCGCCGCGGCGTCGTCGGGGCTGCTGTCCCCGTGGTCATCCCCCTCGTCGTCGTCACCCAGGTCGCCGAGGAGCAGAGTGAGGTCGGGACGTGGCACGGGTGCGTACCACTTCGGCTTCTCGGTCGGACCGTTGAAGAACTCGTGCATCCACCACCACAGCGGCGGGTTGGTCACCGCGTAGACCTTTCGGTGGGCCGGGAACCGGCGGCTGCCACCGCGAACCGCGGCCACGAGGTCGGTCGGCGCCCAGGCCTCCGGTGGGACGCGCCGGGGTACCACCTGAAGCTCCGGCTCATCGTCGCTGGTGGCGGAACATCCCGATGCCCCGCCGTCCGGGGACGGATCGGGCTCGCTCTGCGAGAACGTGACACACAGCATGAAGCCCGTTCCGACGAGAGCATCGGAGATCGTGTCGAGGCGCATCTGCCCGGCGCCTGCTTCGAGTCGAGCGAGCATGGCGCGACTCAGACCGCGATGCTTCGCGTACGCACGCTGACTCAGGCCGAGTCGCCGGCGATGCTCGCGCAGAGCCAACCCCACCTCCTCCTGCACGGTGAGGAACGTTCGGGCGCGGCGAAGGGCGGGCACCCACGTGTTCGGTAGACCTCGTGCATCATCCATGGCGCCAGCGTGCCCACGGAGGCTCGCTGACTGAAGACCGACTCCGACGGCTGGGGACAAGTGCTCGCGCCCCGCATCCCTGTGGACAACGGGAGCCTTCAGGCCGGGGCCGCCTGCGCCGCGAGCGTGGGTATGGCTTGGCCAGGCGGTGGCGCACGACGTGAAGCATCCGGACGTCCCCTGGCCCCCACCCCCCTCGGGCTCTCAGGAACGCCCTCCGCAGCGCGTCAGCCGCGCCGACTCAGCCGCGCAGCCAGGCATCGACGTCCGCCACGGCCGCGGCGACCACGTCCGAGGGTGCCCGGCTGGCCCGCAGCGACCCCAGCGCCAACCCGGCCAGGCCGGCGTCGTCGATGCCGTGCACCTCGCGCGCGGTCGTGTACTGCTGCGCCAGCCGCGACCCGAAGATCACCGGGTCGTCGGCTCCGAGCGCAACGGTCGCCCCGGCATCCAGCAACTGTCGCAATGGAACCTCGTGCGCGTCCACGTACACCCCGAGGGCCACGTTCGACCCGGGGCACACCTCGAGCGCCACGCCAGCGGCGACGACCCGGTCGAGCACCGCCGGGTCCTCCACGCTGCGGACCCCGTGGCCGAGCCGGTCCGGGCGCAGCGAGTCCAGGGTCTCGGCGACGGCCTGCGCCCCGAGCAACTCACCGGCATGGGGGAGCAGGGCCAGCCCCGCCCGGTCCGCGATCGCGAAGGCCGGCCCGAACTCGGCCGTCACCCCGCGGCGCTCGTCGTTGGAGAGGCCGAAGCCGACCACGGTGCCCGGCCCCGATCCCGCATACCGCGCCGCCAGCCGGGCCAGCGTCCGCGCCTCCAGCGGGTGCCGCATCCGGCTCGCCGCCACGACGACACCGACCTGCGCGGCCCCCGGCTCGGCGGAGACCGCCCGGGCCTCGTCGAGCACGATCTCGATCGCCGGGGTGATGCCGCCGACGAACGGCGCGTACGACGTCGGATCGATCTGCAGCTCGAGCCAGCGCGACCCCTCAGCGCCGTCGTCGAGCGCCGCCTCGCGCACGATCCGGCGCATGTCGGCCTCCCCGCGCACACACGCGCGGGCCGCGTCGTACAGCCGCTGGAAGCGGAACCAGCCGCGATCGTCCGCGGCGTCGAAGTGCCGCGGCCAGTCGTGGGTCAGGGCCGCAGGCAGTCGGATGCCGTGCTGCTCGGCGAGGTCGCGGACGGTCTCCACCCGCATGGACCCGGTGAAGTGCAGGTGCAGGTGAGCCTTGGGCAGGTCCGTCACGGACCGCTGGGACGCAGCGGTCGCCTCGCTCACTCGGAGTCGCTGTCCTCGGGAAGTCGCTCGATGACGTGCATCGCGGCCTCTTCGGCCGAGGCGGCCGCACCGTCGATGCCGACGTCCTCGCCGATCAGGAGGCTCTCGCTGTCCTCGCCCACCCCGCGGTCGGGGGCGACGAGGCGACCGGCCCGCAGCCCGCCGACCTCGCCGTCGCCGATCCAGTCGTCCTCGGCGTCGATGCTGTCGGGGTCGTCGCCGCCGATGCGGTCCCGCTCGTCCAGGCCCGACTCGTTGTCGGGGGCACCGTAGGCCGACGTCGGGTCCGGCACCTCCTGGGCGATCCGCTGCTCGATGGTCTCGTCGCGGTGCTGTTCGGATGCCGTGACGCCGTGGGCGCGTGACCCGCGGTCGGTGTCCGGCGGGGAGTAGCCGCGGTCGAGGACGTCGACGTCGTCGTCGTCCAAGGTGTCCCCGGGCTGCAGCTGGTCCTCGTCATCGAGGCTGTAGGCGCCGAGGTCGGTGGTCAGGCTTTCCTGGGGTTCGGACATGCCCTCAGCCTACGGCCGTGAGCTGCTCAGCGGCGGCGAGGGCGACGCACGTCGCAACCCCCGCCATGGCCGTCTCGACCTCGGCCAGCTGGGGGAAGGACGGTGCCAGTCGGATGTTGCGGTCGCGGGGGTCCTGACCGTGCGGGAACGATGCCCCCGCGGGGGTCAGGGCGATGCCGGCGGCCTTCGCCAGGGCGACGACGCGGGCCGCGCAGCCATCCGGGACGTCGAGGGAGACGAAGTAACCGCCGGCCGGGCGGGTCCACTCCGCGATGCCCAGGCCGTCCAGCTCGGCGGTCAACGCGGCATCCACCGCGGCGAACTTCGGAGCGAGGATCTCGCGGTGGCGGGCCATGTGGTCACGCACACCCTGCGCCGAGCCGAAGAACTGGATGTGGCGGAGCTGGTTGACCTTGTCGGGGCCGATCGAGGCGAACTGCTGGTGCCCCAGGTAGGCGGCGATGTTCTCGCGGGACGCGGCGAGGAACGCGACCCCGGCGCCGGCGTAGGTGATCTTGCTCGTCGACGCGAACATGATCGGTCGGTGCGGGTGCCCGGCGGCCGAGGACAGGGAGAGGATGTCGGCCGACTTCGCCTCGTCGGCGGTGAGGTGGTGCAGCGCGTACGCGTTGTCCCAGAAGATCCTGAAGTCCGGGGCCGCTGTGGGCATCGACGCCAGCCGGCTCGCGACCTCCTGCGTGACCACGGACCCTGCCGGGTTGGCGTACGTCGGGACGATCCACATGCCCTTGACCGACGGGTCGTCGCGCACGAGGGCCTCGACGGCGGCGACGTCCGGGCCGTCGGCCAGCATCGGCACGCTCACCATCTCGATGCCGTAGGAGGCGAGCATCGTGAAGTGCCGGTCGTACCCGGGCACCGGACAGACGAAGGTGACCTTCTCCTCGTCCTTCCACGGCCTGGGCGAGTCCAGCCCGCCGTGCAGCAGGTGCTGGACGAGCACGTCGTGCATCATCGTCAGGCTGGAACTGCCACCGGCGACGAGCTGGTCGGGGTCGACCCACAGCAGCTCGGCGAACATCTCGCGCAGTTCCCGCAGGCCGGTCAGGCCCCCGTAGTTGCGCACGTCGACACCGTCGGCGTCCTTGACCCCCTCGGGCAGGGACAACAACCTGTCGGACAGGTCGAGCTGGGCGCTGCTCGGCTTGCCACGGGTGAGGTCCAGCGTCAGGCCGCGCTCGCACAGTGCGTCGTAGGCTGCGCGCTGCTCCTCGAGGTAGGCCTGCAGTTCCTGGGGGGAACGCTCGGCGAGGGGGGTGGTGGCTGCGGTGTCGGTGCTCACCCCCATATCGTGGCAGAGCAGGGACCGGACCCGCCCACGAGCGCCGCAGTCGCGAGCGAGTTCGCGCCCGGGTGGGGGCGTCGCGTATGCTTGCTCTTCGGTGTGATCACCATCCTTCGGCGTGCCCGAGGGTGACGGTCGCACCGGGCGAGTGCCCCACCCGACCGGGACACTCGTAGGGCAGTGGCTCAATTGGTAGAGCACCGGTCTCCAAAACCGGCGGTTGGGGGTTCGAGTCCCTCCTGCCCTGCGTCGCACGTGTGGTTCGTCCACGACTGCATCCGAACGATGGGTGCCTTCGCGGTCGCGCCGCGCGCAAAGGCACCGACATGGCAACGAACGTGAAGAGGCACCGTGACTGACGTGGGTCAGACCAGGACTCCCTCCAAGCCCGCCAAGGGCAAGGAGTCGGGCGGCAACCCCATTTCCCGGTGGGTCAAGGCACTGACCCTGTTCGTCAGCCAGATCCTCGATGAGCTGCGCAAGGTCGTCCGCCCGACTCGTAACGAGCTGTGGAACTACACGCTCGTCGTCATCGTCTTCGTCACCGTGATGATGGCCCTCGTGTCCGGGCTCGACCTGGGCTTCAGCAAGCTCGTCGGGTTGGTGTTCGGCTCCTGACGCCGCGCCGCAAGGCGCCATCACGGCCGCACCATCCGGCATTCACCGAACAAGGAAGAGGTTTCCCGTGTCCGACCAGTGGACCGACAACCCCGACGCAGCGTCCGACGACGCGCCCGAGGTGCTGCCCGACACCGTGACCGAGGGGTCGCGTGAGGCGGACTCGGTGGCCGAGGGGCTGGACGCCGCCGTGGGTGTCGACAGCGCCGACGACGTGGACACCTCCGCCGACGATGACGTGCACACCTCCGCCGACGATGACGCCGCCGAGACCCCGGTTGCCTCCGCGACCGACGAGGACGGCGACCGCCTCGACGTGGTCGACCCGGTCCAGGCGTTCAAGGACGACCTGCGCAGCAAGGTCGGCGACTGGTACGTCGTGCACTCCTACGCCGGCTACGAGAACCGCGTGAAGGCCAACCTCGAGACCCGCATCACCTCCTTGAACATGGAGGACTACATCTTCGAGATCCAGGTCCCGATGGAAGAGGTCACCGAGATCAAGGGTGGCCAGCGCAAGCTCGTCCGCCGGGTCCGGATGCCGGGATACGTCGTCGTCCGCATGGACCTCACCGACGAGTCGTGGGGCGCCGTGCGCCACACCCCCGGGGTCACCGGGTTCGTCGGGAACGCGCACCAGCCGGTGCCGCTGACCTTCGACGAGGTCTACTCGATGATCAAGCCGGCCGACCTCGAGGCCGCTGCGGCCGCCGCGGCAGCGGGCGGCACGGCATCCGCGTCGAGCGCGGGGCGCGAGACCACGGTCGTCGACTTCGAGGTCGGCGAGTCCGTCACCGTCATGGACGGGCCCTTCGAGACCCTGCCCGCCACGATCTCCGAGATCAACGCCGACACCCAGAAGCTCAAGGTGCTCGTGTCGATCTTCGGTCGCGAGACCCCGGTCGAGCTGTCGTTCAGCCAGGTCACCAAGCTGTAGGACCCTGCCCCGGGGTTCGGGGCTGCAAAGGGGTCATCGCCCACGGCGTCGGCCCGTCACCACCACCACAAGGACAGAACATGCCCCCCAAGAAGAAGAAGATCTCCGGGTACATCAACCTGCAGATCCAGGCCGGCGCGGCCACCCCGGCGCCGCCGGTCGGCCCCGCGCTCGGTCAGCACGGTGTCAACATCATGGAGTTCGTCAAGGCGTACAACGCGGCGACCGAGCACCAGCGCGGCAGCATCATCCCCGTCGTCATCACGGTCTACGAAGACCGCACCTTCGACTTCATCACCAAGACGCCCCCGGCGTCGGAGCTGATCAAGAAGGCCGCGGGTGTCCAGAAGGGCGCCGGCGAGCCGCACAAGGTCAAGGTCGGCAAGCTCACCAAGGACCAGGTCCGCGAGATCGCCGAGGTCAAGATGCCCGACCTCAACGCCAACGACATCGACGCCGCGATGAAGATCATCGCCGGCACCGCCCGCCAGATGGGTATCACCACCGAGCTCTGAGCCCGGACCGGCGCCCGCCCGTGCGGGTGCCACGGCATCCGAACCCGGATGCCGGTGGGGCGCCACGTCGGCGCCCCACCGGTGGCAGGGCCAGCGCTGGCCCGTTGACCACACCTCCACCGCAGCACACCAGGAGCAGCACATGAAGCGCAGCAAGTCCTACCGCGCCGCCGCCGAGAAGATCGACGCCGACGTCACCTACGCCCCGCTCGACGCCGTTCGCCTCGCGAAGAAGACCGCGTCGGCCAAGTACGACGAGACCGTCGAGGTCGCCATGCGCCTCGGTGTCGACCCCCGCAAGGCCGACCAGATGGTCCGCGGCACGGTCAACCTCCCGCACGGCACGGGCAAGACCGCCCGCGTCCTCGTCTTCGCCAACGGCGACAAGGCCGAGGCCGCCAAGGCTGCCGGCGCCGACTTCGTCGGTTCCGACGACCTGCTCGAGAAGGTCGCCGGCGGCTGGCTCGACTTCGACGCCGTCGTCGCCACCCCTGACCTCATGGGCAAGGTCGGTCGTCTCGGCAAGGTCCTGGGCCCCCGCGGCCTCATGCCCAACCCGAAGACCGGCACGGTCACGATGGACACGGCCAAGGCCGTCACCGACATCAAGGGCGGCAAGATCGAGTTCCGCGTCGACAAGCACGCGAACCTCCACTTCATCATCGGCAAGGTCTCCTTCGACGAGAAGGCGCTCGTCGAGAACTACGCGACCGCCCTCGAGGAGATCCTGCGTCTGAAGCCCTCGGCCTCCAAGGGCCGCTACATCGCCAAGGCCACGCTGGCCACGACGATGGGCCCCGGCATCCCGCTCGACGCGACGCGCACCCGCAACCTCCTCGAGGAGACCGCGGACGCCTGATCGTCCCAGCGCGACACCACGAGAGCCCGCCTCCCCGATGGGGGAGGCGGGCTCTCGCGTCATCCGTGAGGACGATCGGGCGACGACCCCGACCCGGCGCCACGTCGCGACACGCCGGGCCCCACCCGCTGAGGGCGAGTCAACCCGGGTTGGGCGTCAGTACGCTCGGATCCACGCAGGCGGCCAGACGGCACCGGCGCCGAGCGAGCGGACAGGAACCGTCCATGGAGACCACGCGTGCCGCGGCCCCCATCCCGCGACCTCTCCTCATCCTGCTCGGTGTGGCTGCGGCCGTGGTGGCCGTGGCCGGCATGCGGGCCGGCGCCTGGCTCCTCGCACCCACGGCGCTGGCGGTGGTGCTCGTCGTCACCGTGTCGCCGGTACGCGGGGTCCTGGAGCGCCGTGGGGCGCCCGCGTGGGCCGGGATCCTCGCGACGATCGCGCTCGTCTACCTCATCGTCATCGCCCTCGTGGCCTCGCTCGCCGTCTCGGGAGCGAAGCTCGCCAGCCTCATCCCCCAGTACGCAACGCAGATGGATGACCTCGTCGCCAGCGTCAGCACCTCGCTGCGGAGCCTGGGTTTGCAGGACGAGCAGGTGGATGCCGTCGCGTCGAGCGTCGACCTGGGCCGGCTGGCGGGTGTCCTCACCGGGCTCACGGCCAACCTCGTGGGCATCCTCGCCAGCCTGGCCTTCGTCGCAACCCTCGTGCTGTTCATCGGGTTCGACTCGGGCAAGTTCCCGGCCCACCTGCTCGCGGCCCGGGAGGAACGCCCGAACGTGGTGGCGTCACTGACGTCCTTCGCGCAGGGGACGCGCACCTACCTCACGGTGTCGACGGTGTTCGGCCTCATCGTCGCGGCCATCGACACCGTCGTGCTGGCCCTGCTCGGGATCCCCGGGGCGTTCGTCTGGGGTGTCCTCGCGTTCGTCACGAACTTCATCCCGAACGTCGGGTTCGTCATCGGGGTGATCCCGCCGGCGATCATCGGCCTGCTCGAGGGCGGCCCCGGTCTCATGTTCGCCGTCATCGTGCTGTACTCCGTCATCAACGTCGTGATCCAGTCGATCATCCAGCCGAAGTACCAGGCGGACGCGCTGGGCCTCACGACGACGCTGACCTTCCTGTCGCTCGTCTTCTGGGCCTGGGTGCTCGGCCCGCTCGGCGCGATCCTCGCCCTGCCGCTGACCCTGCTCCTCAAGGCGCTGTTCGTCGACGTCGATCCGGGGTCGCAGTGGCTCGGCCCGCTGCTGTCCGGGGTCCCCGCCCCAGCAGCCGACCCCGAACCCGCAACCGCCACCACCCCCGAACCTGCAAATCCCCCCATGCCCCCTGCAGCTGTCGGCCCCCCTGCTGCAACCACCATCCCCGACGCCACGGAAGAACCGGAGACATCACCATGACCAAGGAGTCCCTCACCGCATCCTGGAAGCTGCTGGTCCTGCGCGGCCTGATCGGCATCGTCTTCGGCATCGTGGCGATGGCCTGGCCGCAGCAGACCATCGTCGTCGTCGTGGTGCTCTGGGGGGTGTGGGCCCTCGTCGACGGCATCGGCCTGGCCGCCAACGCCTTCACCGAGGGCCTGGGCCGCGGGCAGCGGATGCTGCTGCTCGGCATGGCGGCCGTCGCTCTCGTCGTCGCCTTCCTGGCCTTCACCCGACCGGGCATGGCGGCCGCCGCCCTGACCTGGGTGCTCGGCATCTGGCTGCTCGTGCGCGGCGTCTTCGAGCTGGTGGGTGCCCTCGGGACGGTGCAGGTCGCGCCGCGCTGGCTGCTGGTGCTCGGTGCGCTGCTCGACATCGCGCTCGGCTGGATCTTCATCGCCAACCCGGGGCGGGCCGTCGTCGGCATCGTCTGGCTGCTCGGACTCATCGCCGTCGCCTGGGGTGTCGTCTTCCTCGTGCTCGGGCTGATCGTGCGCCGCAAGGCCGCAGAACTGCCGGATGCCGTGTCCGCCTGACCGCCAGGTTCTCGGTTCACCCTCGATCAGCCGGCCCACACCAAGGGCCGGCTGCTCGACGCGATTTGGGTCTCACCGCCTCGACCCGTACCCTTGGGCTTGACCAAAGACCGCCGGTTGTCGCGTGCACCCGCACGTGACCGAAGGTTCCGCGTGAGAGCGGGCAACCAGCGCAGGCCGCGACATCAGATGTCGGATGCCGTGAAGCTCGCTTCACGTCCGCCCTCCTGAGCCCCGTGCCCTGCGCCGGGGCTCTTTCTCGTGTCGGGCCCCTCGACCGGAGGTCCACACGACGGAAGGAGGCGCCCATGTCTCGTGCCGACAAGGCAGCGGCCATCGCCGAGCTCTCTGACAAGTTCAAGAGCTCGAACGCCGCCGTCCTCACGGAGTACCGCGGGCTCACGGTGAAGCAGATCACCGACCTGCGCAACTCCCTGCGGGGCAACGCGACCTACGCCGTGGTCAAGAACACGCTGACCGAGCTCGCCGCCAAGGACGCCGGGGTGACCGCGTTCGACGGTCAGCTCGTCGGACCGACCGCCATCGCCTTCGTTGAGGGCGACCCGGTCGAGGCTGCCAAGGGTCTGCGTGACTTCGCCAAGGCAAACCCGCTCCTGGTGATCAAGGGCGGTGTGCTGGACGGCAAGGCCCTCAGCGCCGCCGAGATCACCAAGCTCGCGGACCTCGAGTCCCGCGAGGTTCTCCTCGCCAAGCTGGCAGGCGCCATGAACGCCTCGCTCAGCAAGGCGGTCTACCTCTTCGCCGCTCCGCTCTCGCAGGCCGCTCGCACGGTCGACGCGCTGCGGGCGAAGGTCGAGACGGAGGGCCCGGACTCCGGTGCCGCCGCCCCGGCCGCGGCCGACGAGTCCCCCGCTGACGCCGCACCCGCGGCCGAGGCCACCGACGTCGCCGAGGGTGGCGACGCGGAGTGATCCGACACCCGGGCAACCGGGTTCGGTGACTCCACCACCAAAACGCCACTCACGGCATACCGCAGTTCAGAAAGGACGCCATCATGGCCAAGCTCAGCACCGACGAGCTCCTTGACGCCTTCAAGGAGATGACCCTCATCGAGCTCTCCGAGTTCGTGAAGCAGTTCGAGGAGACCTTCGGGGTCACCGCCGCCGCCCCGGTCGCCGTGGCCGCAGCGGGCGCCCCCGCCGGTGGCGGCGACGCCGCCGCCGCCGAGGAGCAGGACGAGTTCGACGTCGTCCTCGAGTCCGCCGGCGAGAAGAAGATCGCCGTCATCAAGGAGGTCCGCGCGCTGACCTCCCTCGGCCTCAAGGAGGCCAAGGACCTCGTCGACGGCGCCCCCAAGGCCGTCCTCGAGAAGGTCGACAAGGCTGCGGCCGACAAGGCCAAGGAGCAGCTCGAGGGCGCCGGCGCCACCGTCACCCTCAAGTGACCAGGTCCCCCTCGGGGGACTGAAGCACCGCCAACGGGCGGGTTCGGACCACACGGTCCGGGCCCGCCCGTCGTGCGTGTGCCTGAGCCAGTTGTGCACAGATCGGGGGGTTGCCTTGACGACCGGGTGTCCGACCGTCATCCTGATGCGGTCCACCGCTTCGGCAGTGGGCCGCAACCGGAGCCAGGGGGCTTGACTCGGTTGGACAGGTGTGCCTTCTTCGGGTATGTTGTCACTTTGCGCTGCCCCCTACCTGCCCCCACTCGTCGCTGAGTCGTCGCGCCGCCATGCCCCCGGTTACCCGGGAGGAAACGCGGCCGGTGTCCACGGCGGGCGGTTCCGGTGGGTGCAGCCAGCCCAGATGTTCTGAACAGGCCTGTGGAAGGAACCCTCCTTGGCTGCCTCGCGCACCACGTCCAAGCACATGAACACCGCAATGACGGTGACCGGCCGGCTCTCCTTCGGGAAGATCCGTGAGCCGATGGAGGTCCCCGACCTCCTTGCCCTCCAGACCGAGAGCTTCGACTGGCTCCTCGGCAACGAGCGCTGGCAGGCCCGGGTCGCCGCGGCCAAGGCGGAGGGGCGCACCGACGTCCCCGACCGCTCCGGCCTCGAGGAGATCTTCGAGGAGATCTCTCCCATCGAGGACTTCAGCGGCTCGATGTCGCTGAGCTTCCGCGACCACCGCTTCGAGGAGGTCAAGTACTCGATCGAGGACTGCAAGGAGCGGGACCAGACCTACTCCGCACCCCTGTTCGTCACCGCGGAGTTCATGAACAACACCACCGGTGAGATCAAGAGCCAGACGGTCTTCATGGGCGACTTCCCGCTCATGACCGAGCGTGGCACCTTCATCATCAACGGTACCGAGCGCGTCGTCGTCTCGCAGCTCGTCCGCAGCCCGGGCGTCTACTTCGAGCGCACGCCCGACAAGACGTCCGACAAGGACATCTACACCACCAAGGTCATCCCGAGCCGCGGTGCCTGGCTCGAGTTCGAGATCGACAAGCGCGACATGGTCGGCGTTCGCGTCGACCGCAAGCGCAAGCAGTCGGTCACGGTCCTGCTGAAGGCCCTGGGTTGGACGAACGAGCGCATCCTCGAGGAGTTCGGCGACTACGAGTCGATGCGACTCACCCTCGAGAAGGACCACACCACGGGTCAGGACGACGCGCTCCTGGACATCTACCGCAAGCTGCGTCCGGGCGAGCCGCCGACCAAGGAGGCCGCGCAGACCCTGCTCGACAACCTCTACTTCAACGGCAAGCGCTACGACCTGGCCAAGGTCGGCCGGTACAAGATCAACAAGAAGCTGGGCCTGGAGAGCGAGCTGTCGCAGTCGACGCTCACCATCGAGGACATCGTCTCCACGATCAAGTACATCGTCGCGCTGCACGCCGGCGAGGAGACCATGCCCGGCCACCGCCGCGGCGAGGCCGTCGACATCCGCGTCGAGACCGACGACATCGACCACTTCGGCAACCGCCGCCTGCGCAACGTCGGCGAGCTCATCCAGAACCAGGTCCGTACCGGCCTGTCCCGGATGGAGCGCGTCGTGCGCGAGCGGATGACGACCCAGGACGTCGAGGCGATCACGCCCCAGACCCTGATCAACATCCGCCCGGTCGTGGCGTCGATCAAGGAGTTCTTCGGCACCAGCCAGCTCTCCCAGTTCATGGACCAGAACAACCCGCTCGCCGGCCTGACGCACAAGCGTCGCCTGTCGGCGCTCGGCCCGGGTGGTCTCTCACGCGACCGCGCCGGCATGGAGGTCCGTGACGTCCACTCCTCGCACTACGGCCGCATGTGCCCGATCGAGACCCCGGAAGGCCCGAACATCGGCCTCATCGGCTCGCTCGCGTCCTACGGTCGCATCAACGCCTTCGGCTTCATCGAGACCCCGTACCGCAAGGTCACCGAGGGTCGCCTGACCGACGACGTGCACTACCTGTCCGCCGACGAGGAGGACGAGCACGTCATCGCCCAGGCCAACGCCACCCTCAACGAGGAGGGCACCGCCTTCGCCCACGAGCGCGTGCTCGTGCGCGTCAAGGGTGGCGAGGTCGAGTACGTCCCGGCCGTCGACGTCGACTACATCGACGTCTCCGCCCGCCAGATGGTGTCCGCGGCGACCGCGCTGATCCCGTTCCTCGAGCACGACGACGCCAACCGTGCGCTCATGGGCTCGAACATGCAGCGTCAGGCCGTCCCGCTCGTTCGGGCCGAGGCCCCGCTCGTCGGCACCGGCATGGAGTACCGCGCCGCGGTCGACTCCGGTGACGTCGTCGTGGCCGAGAAGGCCGGTGTCATCACCGAGGTGTCCGCCGACCTGGTCACCGTCGCCGGTGACGACGGCACGACCCGCACCTACCGGATCAACAAGTTCAACCGGTCCAACCAGGGCAACTCCTACAACCAGCGCGTCATCGTCTCCGAGGGTGACCGCGTCGAGGCCGGCGGCCTCATCGCCGACGGTCCCGCGACCGACGGTGGCGAGATGGCCCTCGGGCGCAACCTGCTCGTGGCGTTCATGCCGTGGGAGGGCCACAACTACGAGGACGCCATCATCCTCAGCCAGCGGCTCGTGCAGGACGACGTCCTGTCCTCGATCCACATCGAGGAGCACGAGGTCGACGCGCGCGACACCAAGCTCGGCCCCGAGGAGATCACCCGGGACATCCCGAACGTCTCCGAGGAGGTCCTGGCCGACCTCGACGAGCGCGGCATCATCCGCATCGGCGCCGAGGTCCGCGACGGCGACCTGCTCGTCGGCAAGGTCACGCCCAAGGGTGAGACCGAGCTGACCCCGGAGGAGCGCCTGCTCCGTGCGATCTTCGGTGAGAAGGCGCGCGAGGTGCGCGACACCTCCCTGAAGGTGCCCCACGGCGAGACCGGCACCGTCATCGGCGTCAAGGTCTTCGACAAGGACGAAGGCGACGAGCTGCCCCCGGGCGTGAACCAGCTGGTGCGCGTCTACGTGGCCAACAAGCGCAAGATCACCGACGGTGACAAGCTCGCTGGCCGCCACGGCAACAAGGGCGTCATCTCCAAGATCCTCCCGGTCGAGGACATGCCCTTCCTCGAGGACGGCACGCCGGTCGACGTCGTGCTGAACCCGCTCGGTGTCCCCGGACGCATGAACGTGGGCCAGATCCTCGAGCTGCACCTGGGTTGGGCAGCCAGCCGTGGCTGGACGATCGACGGTGACCCGGAGTGGGCCCGCCTCATTCCGGACGACGCCCGCTCGGCCCCGGCCGGCACCCGCGTCGCCTCCCCGGTGTTCGACGGTGTCCGCGAGGACGAGATCATCGGTCTGCTCGACTCGACGACCAAGACCCGTGACGACGTTCGCCTCATCGACGGCAGCGGCAAGGCGCGGCTGTTCGACGGTCGCTCCGGCGAGCCCTTCCCCGAGCCCGTCTCGGTCGGCTACATGTACATCCTCAAGCTGCACCACCTCGTGGACGACAAGATCCACGCGCGCAGCACCGGCCCCTACTCGATGATCACCCAGCAGCCGCTCGGCGGTAAGGCCCAGTTCGGTGGCCAGCGCTTCGGTGAGATGGAGGTCTGGGCCCTCGAGGCGTACGGCGCCGCCTACGCGCTGCAGGAACTGCTCACCATCAAGTCCGACGACGTCAACGGTCGCGTGAAGGTCTACGAGGCCATCGTCAAGGGCGACAACATCCCGGAGCCCGGCATCCCCGAGTCCTTCAAGGTGCTCATCAAGGAGATGCAGAGCCTCTGCCTCAACGTGGAGGTGCTGTCCAGCGACGGCACGACCATCGAGATGCACGAAGCCGAAGAGGACGTCTTCCGCGCAGCGGAGGAACTGGGAATCGACCTGTCCCGGCGCGAGCCGAGCAGCGTCGAAGAGGTCTGACCCACCGGGGCCCCGCCCCTCGACAACCCCGAGGTGGCCGGCGCACGGCGCCGGCCACCAGGGGACAGACGAGGCCGAGAGGCCCCGACCCAGCCCGTGACCGGGTGACACCAGAACTGAACGTTCGAACGAACGAGAGTAGGGAAGCACAACGTGCTTGACGTGAACGACTTCGACCTCCTGCGCATCGGCCTCGCCTCGGCCGAGGACATCCGCGCCTGGAGCCACGGTGAGGTCAAGAAGCCCGAGACCATCAACTACCGCACCCTCAAGCCGGAGAAGGACGGTCTCTTCTGCGAGAAGATCTTCGGCCCCACCCGCGACTGGGAGTGCGCCTGCGGCAAGTACAAGCGCGTGCGCTTCAAGGGCATCATCTGTGAGCGCTGTGGCGTCGAGGTGACCCGCGCCGCGGTGCGCCGCGAGCGGATGGGCCACATCGAGCTCGCCGCCCCCGTCACCCACATCTGGTACTTCAAGGGTGTCCCGAGCCGTCTGGGCTACCTGCTCGACCTGGCCCCGAAGGACCTCGAGAAGGTCATCTACTTCGCCGCCTACATGATCACCAGCGTCGACGTCGACCAGCGTCACGCCGACCTGCCCTCGCTCGAGGCGCAGATCGAGGTCGAGAAGAAGGAACTCGAGAACCGCCGCGACGCCGACATCGAGGCCCGCGCCAAGAAGCTCGAGACCGACATCGCGGCCCTCGAGGCCGAGGGTGCCAAGGCCGATGCCCGCCGCAAGGTGCGCGACTCCGCCGAGCGCGAGATGAACGCCATTCGTCGCCGGGCCGACCAGGGCCTCGAGCGCCTGGGTCAGGTCTGGGACCGCTTCAAGAACCTCAAGGTCCAGGACCTCGAGGGCGACGAGGTGCTCTACCGCGAGATGCGTGACCGCTTCGGTCTCTACTTCGAGGGCGGCATGGGCGCCGCGGCGATCCAGAAGCGCCTGCAGACCTTCGACCTCGACGCCGAGGCCGAGCTGCTGCGCGAGATCATCGCCACCGGCAAGGGCCAGCGCAAGACCCGCGCGCTCAAGCGCCTCAAGGTCGTCAGCGCGTTCCAGACCACGACGAACCAGCCCTCGGGCATGGTCCTGGATGCCGTCCCGGTCATCCCGCCGGACCTGCGACCCATGGTGCAGCTCGACGGTGGCCGCTTCGCGACCTCTGACCTCAACGACCTGTACCGCCGGGTCATCAACCGCAACAACCGCCTCAAGCGACTGCTCGACCTGGGCGCGCCCGAGATCATCGTCAACAACGAGAAGCGGATGCTGCAGGAGGCCGTCGACAGCCTGTTCGACAACGGCCGTCGTGGCCGCCCGGTCACCGGTCCGGGCAACCGCCCGCTGAAGTCGCTGTCCGACATGCTCAAGGGCAAGCAGGGCCGCTTCCGCCAGAACCTGCTCGGCAAGCGCGTCGACTACTCCGGCCGTTCGGTCATCGTCGTCGGCCCGCAGCTCAAGCTGCACCAGTGCGGCCTGCCCAAGCAGATGGCGCTCGAGCTCTTCAAGCCCTTCGTCATGAAGCGCCTCGTCGACCTCGACCACGCCCAGAACATCAAGTCGGCCAAGCGCATGGTCGAGCGTCAGCGCTCGGTCGTGTGGGACGTCCTCGAAGAGGTCATCACCGAGCACCCGGTGCTGCTGAACCGCGCACCCACGCTGCACCGTCTCGGCATCCAGGCCTTCGAGCCCCAGCTGGTCGAGGGCAAGGCCATCCAGATCCACCCGCTCGTCTGCACCGCGTTCAACGCGGACTTCGACGGTGACCAGATGGCCGTCCACGTGCCGCTGTCGGCGGAGGCGCAGGCCGAGGCCCGCATCCTCATGCTGTCCTCGAACAACATCCTCAAGCCGGCCGACGGCCGCCCCGTGACCATGCCCACCCAGGACATGATCATCGGGCTGTACCACCTCACCACCGAGGTGGAGGACGGCAAGGGTGCCGGTCGCGTGTTCTCGACCGTGTCCGAGGCCCGCATGGCCTTCGACGCCGGCGAGATCGAGCTCGGCTCGCTCGTGAAGATCCGCCTCAAAGACGTCGTCCCGACGCCGCTGACGGCCCTGCCCGAGGGTGTCGAGCTCGACGCCGAGGGCTACGCCGCCGCGCTGCTCGTCGAGACCACGCTGGGTCGGGCGCTGTTCAACGAGACGCTGCCGGTGGACTACCCGTTCGTCAACGACCAGGTCGACAAGAAGCGTCTGTCCACGATCGTCAACGACCTCGCCGAGCGCTACAGCAAGGTGCAGGTCGCGGCCAGCCTGGACGCGCTCAAGGAGTACGGCTTCCACTGGGCGACCCGCTCGGGCACCACGGTCGCCATCTCCGACGTCGTCACGCCCCCGCGCAAGCTCGAGATCCTCGAGGGCTACGAGGAGAAGGCCACCAAGGTCCAGACGCAGTACGAGCGCGGTCTGATCACCGACGACGAGCGTCGCCAGGAGCTCATCGAGATCTGGACGCAGGCGACCAAGGAGGTCGCCGACGAGATGGAAGCCAACATCCCGCGGACCAACACCATCTACCGGATGGTGTCCTCGGGTGCCCGTGGTAACTGGATGCAGCTGCGCCAGATCGCCGGTATGCGTGGCCTGGTGTCCAACCCGAAGGGCGACATCATCCCGCGACCGATCCGCGCGAACTTCCGCGAGGGCCTCTCGGTGCTCGAGTTCTTCATCTCCACGCACGGCTCGCGCAAGGGCCTCGCGGACACCGCGCTGCGCACCGCCGACTCGGGCTACCTGACCCGTCGTCTGGTCGACGTGTCGCAGGACGTCATCATCCGTGAGGACGACTGTGGCACCGAGCGGGGTCTGCCGATGCCGATCGCGGCCGTCGACGAGCGCACCGGCGCCCGTACGGTCCACGACGACGTCGAGACCTCGGTCTACGCCCGCACCCTGGCCGAGGACGTCGTCAAGGACGGCGAGACCCTGGCCGCCGCGGGCATCGACCTCGGGGACGTCGTCATCGGCGCCCTGTTCGCCGCCGGCGTCGACTCGGTGAAGATCCGTTCGGTGCTCACGTGTGACTCCAAGGTCGGGACCTGCGCGCTGTGCTACGGCCGCTCGCTCGCGACCGGCAAGCTCGTCGACATCGGCGAGGCCGTCGGCATCATCGCGGCCCAGTCGATCGGTGAGCCCGGCACCCAGCTGACGATGCGTACCTTCCACACCGGTGGTGTGGCCGGTGACGACATCACGCAGGGTCTGCCGCGTGTCGTCGAGCTGTTCGAGGCGCGTACCCCCAAGGGTGTCGCCCCGATCGCCGAGGCGTCGGGCCGGATCACCATCGAGGAGACCGACAAGACGCGTCGCCTGCTGCTCACGCCGGACGACGGCTCCGAGGAGCACGCGTACCCGGTCACCAAGCGTGCCCGCCTGCTCGTGCAGGACGGCCAGCACGTCGAGGTCGGCACCCGTCTGACGGCCGGAAACATCGACCCGAAGAACGTGCTGCGCATCCTCGGGCCGCGCCAGACGCAGATGCACCTCGTCGACGAGGTGCAGAGCGTGTACCGCCAGCAGGGTGTGTCGATCCACGACAAGCACATCGAGGTCATCGTGCGGCAGATGCTGCGCCGGATCACGATCATCGAGTCGGGTGACGCGGACCTGCTTCCGGGCATGCTCGCCGAGCGTGGTCGCTTCGAGGACGAGAACCGCCGCGTCCTCGCCGAGGGCGGCAAGCCGGCATCCGGTCGTCCCGAGCTCATGGGCATCACGAAGGCGTCGCTCGCGACCGAGTCGTGGCTGTCCGCGGCCTCCTTCCAGGAGACCACCCGCGTGCTCACCGAGGCCGCCATGGAGGGCAAGTCCGACTCCCTGCTCGGCCTCAAGGAGAACGTCATCCTCGGCAAGCTCATCCCGGCCGGTACGGGTCTGCCCCGCTACCGCGACATCGCGGTGGAGCCGACCGAGGAGGCCAAGGCGGCGATGTACTCGATGCCGAGCTACGACGACTACTCGTACACCGCGTTCGGTCCGGGCAGCGGCGAGGCCGTCCGCCTGGACGACAGCGAGCTCGGGCTCGACCGCATCTGAGGTCAGCCACTCCGCACCGAGACGGGCGGGGATGCCGGTGGGTCACCACCGTGCGTCCCCGCCCGTCGGCGTCGGGGGAGGATGAGAGGATCGGGGGATGGACCCAGCCCTGGTCATCCGGCGGGAGCTGCCCGGAGACGAACAGCCCACCCGCGCCCTGCACGAGGCGGCCTTCGGGGTGCCCGAGGGTGCGGACCGCTGTGCCGAGGTGGAGATCCTCGACCGCCTGCGCGCCGACGGTGACGTCCTGGACTCGTTGACCTTCGTGGCCGAACTGCACGGCGAGGTCGTCGGGCACGTCGTGTGCAGCCGGGCGCGCATGGGGGAGGGGTCCGCGGTGGCCCTCGGACCGATCGGCGTGCTGCCCGAGCGGCAGGGTGAGGGCATCGGCTCGGCTCTCGTCGCTGCCGTGATCGTGACCGCCGACCAACGTCACGAACCCTCGGTCGTCCTGCTGGGCGACCCCGGCTGGTACGCCCACTTCGGGTTCGAGCCGGCGGCGCCGCACGGCATCCGTTCGCCGGGTCCGTGGCCGGACGACCACTTCCTGGTCAAGCGGCTCAACGCCTGGCGGGCCGACCTCGCGGGGCCGTTCTCCTACCCGCCGGCCTTCGGCGCCAGCGCGGGCTGAGCACCGGGCGTACTCAAGCGATTTGGACCCACCCCCGGCATACCGGTAATCTTGGTCATCGTGTCTGGCTAGGTCCAGACCCTGGAGCGCAGCCAGCCGCCGAGAGGTGTCGGGCAGGCGCCTCGCCCACCTCTTGCCGGGCACCCCACGTCCTGACCCTCACGGGTGAGCCATGGGGAGTGCAGGGAGGAGCACCCGGTGTGACACGCCCGACTGCGGGGGTCGAGCGCCGGACACCCCAAGGAGCCTCGGCAGCACTGCCGGGCATCGACGAAGACAAGCAAAGGATCCAGGTTGCCTACCATCAACCAGCTGGTGCGCAAGGGCCGGCAGGACAAGACCACCAAGGTCAAGACTCCTGCCCTCAAGGGCTCTCCGCAGCGCCGCGGTGTGTGCACGCGTGTGTACACGACCACCCCGAAGAAGCCGAACTCCGCCCTGCGCAAGGTCGCCCGTGTGCGCCTGACCAGCGGCATCGAGGTCACCGCCTACATCCCCGGCGTCGGTCACAACCTGCAGGAGCACTCGATGGTGCTCGTGCGTGGCGGCCGTGTGAAGGACCTCCCCGGCGTTCGCTACAAGATCATCCGTGGCGCCCTCGACACCCAGGGCGTGAAGAACCGTCAGCAGGCCCGCAGCCGCTACGGCGCGAAGAAGGGTAAGGCCTGATGCCTCGCAAGGGACCCGCTCCGAAGCGGCCGCTCGTCGTCGACCCGGTCTACCAGAGCCCGCTCGTGACGTCGCTCGTCAACAAGATCCTCCTCGACGGCAAGAAGTCGATCGCCGAGACCATCGTCTACGGCGCCCTCGAGGGCTGCCGCGAGAAGACCGGCACCGACCCCGTCCAGACCCTCAAGCGCGCGCTCGACAACATCAAGCCGACGCTCGAGGTCAAGTCCCGCCGCGTCGGTGGCGCGACCTACCAGGTGCCGATCGAGGTCAAGCCCAACCGGGCCACGACCCTGTCGCTGCGCTGGCTCGTCGGCTACTCGCGTCAGCGTCGTGAGAAGACGATGACTGAGCGCCTCATGAACGAGATCCTCGACGCCTCCAACGGTCTCGGTGCCGCAGTCAAGCGCCGCGAGGACACGCACAAGATGGCCGAGTCGAACAAGGCCTTCGCGCACTACCGCTGGTGACCACCTGCGTCCGGATGCCGTGAGCGTCACCTGACGCTCCCGGCATCCGGACGCCGCTGGCGCACCGCCGCCAGCACCACCAACCGCATCACCCCGCAGCGAACGAGACGAGAACACGAACGTGGCACAGGACGTCCTGACGGACCTCAAGAAGGTCCGCAACATCGGCATCATGGCGCACATCGACGCCGGCAAGACCACCGTCACCGAGCGCATCCTCTTCTACACCGGCGTCAACCGGAAGATGGGCGAGACGCATGACGGTGCCTCCACGACTGACTGGATGGAGCAGGAGAAGGAGCGCGGCATCACGATCACGTCTGCCGCCGTGACCTCCTTCTGGGAAGACCACCAGATCAACATCATCGACACCCCCGGGCACGTCGACTTCACCGTCGAGGTCGAGCGCTCGCTGCGCGTCCTCGACGGCGCCGTGGCCGTGTTCGACGGCAAGGAGGGCGTTGAGCCGCAGTCCGAGACGGTGTGGCGTCAGGCCGACAAGTACAACGTGCCGCGCATCTGCTTCGTCAACAAGATGGACAAGCTCGGTGCGGACTTCTACTTCACCGTCGACACCATCAAGGACCGCCTCGGCGCGGAGCCCCTCGTACTCCAGCTGCCCATCGGTGCCGAGAACGACTTCATCGGTGTCATCGACCTCATCACCAAGCGGGCCCTCGTGTGGCCCGGCGACGCCAAGGGTGACGTGACCCTCGGCGCGAAGTATGAGGTCCAGGAGATCCCGGCCGACATGGTCGAGAAGGTGGAGGAGTACCGCCACCACCTCATCGAGCGCGTCGCCGAGGCCGACGACTCCCTCATGGAGAAGTACCTCGAGGGTGCCGAGCTGACCACCGAGGAGATCGTCGCCGGCATCCGTGCGCTGACCATCTCCTCCGAGGTCTACCCGGTCCTGTGTGGCTCGGCCTTCAAGAACCGTGGCGTGCAGCCCATGCTCGACGCCGTCCTGTCCTACCTGCCCTCGCCGCTCGACGTGCCCGCCATGGTGGGCCACGCCCCGGGCAACGAGGAGGAGAAGGTCACCCGCCAGCCCAGCAAGGACGAGCCGTTCTCGGCCCTGGCCTTCAAGGTCGCCTCGCACCCGTTCTTCGGCACGCTGACCTTCATCCGCGTGTACTCCGGACAGATCTCCGCCGGCACCCAGGTGCTGAACGCGACCAAGGTCAAGAAGGAGCGCATCGGCAAGCTCTTCCAGATGCACGCCAACAAGGAGAACCCCGTCGAGGGCGCTCTGGCCGGCCACATCTACGCCGCCATCGGCCTGAAGAACACGACCACCGGTGACACCCTGTGTGACATCGACAAGCCGGTCGTGCTCGAGTCGATGACCTTCCCCGAGCCGGTCATCCAGGTGGCCATCGAGCCCAAGACCAAGGGTGACCAGGAGAAGCTCGGCACGGCCATCCAGAAGCTCGCCGAGGAGGACCCGACGTTCCAGGTCCACCTCGACGAGGACACCGGCCAGACGATCATCGCCGGCATGGGCGAGCTCCACCTCGACATCCTCGTGGACCGCATGCGTCGCGAGTTCAAGGTCGAGGCCAACGTCGGCAAGCCGCAGGTGGCCTACCGCGAGACGATCAAGCGCTCGATCGAGAAGTACGACTACACCCACAAGAAGCAGACGGGTGGGTCGGGCCAGTTCGCGAAGGTCCAGATCGCGCTCGAGCCCCTCGACACGGCCGAGGGTGAGCTCTACGAGTTCTCCAACAAGGTCACGGGTGGTCGTATCCCGCGCGAGTACATCCCCTCCGTCGACAACGGCATCCAGGACGCCATGCAGTACGGCGTGCTGGCCGGCTACCCGCTCGTCGGGATCAAGGCCACCCTGCTCGACGGTGCCTACCACGACGTCGACTCCTCGGAGATGGCGTTCAAGATCGCCGGCTCGATGGCACTCAAGGAGGCCGTGCGCAAGTGCGAGCCCGTGCTGCTCGAGCCGATGATGGCCGTCGAGGTGCGCACCCCGGAGGACTACATGGGTGACGTCATCGGTGACATCAACTCCCGCCGTGGCCACATCCAGGCCATGGAGGACATCAGTGGTGCCAAGGTCGTCCGCGGCCTGGTCCCGCTCTCCGAGATGTTCGGGTACGTCGGCGACCTGCGGTCCAAGACCCAGGGTCGGGCGAACTACTCGATGGAGTTCGACTCCTACGCCGAGGTCCCCAAGTCGGTGGCCGAGGAGATCATCAAGAAGACCCGGGGCGAGTGACCGCTAGACTGGTCGCTGGTCTCGGCTGAGAAGCCATCCCAACCAATCCCAAGTACGACGCCACGTCCTGCCCGGTCGTATCGGCGTTCAACTCACTCAAGTCCTGAGGAGGACATCAAGTGGCGAAGGCAAAGTTCGAGCGGACCAAGCCGCACGTCAACATCGGCACCATCGGTCACATCGACCACGGTAAGACGACGCTGACGGCTGCGATTTCCAAGGTTCTGCACGACAAGTACCCGGACCTGAACCCCCAGTTCGCGTTCGACGACATCGACAAGGCGCCCGAGGAGAAGCAGCGCGGTATCACGATCTCCATCGCGCACATCGAGTACCAGACCGAGGGTCGTCACTACGCGCACGTCGACTGCCCCGGTCACGCTGACTACGTGAAGAACATGATCACCGGTGCGGCCCAGATGGACGGTGCGATTCTCGTCGTCGCCGCCACCGACGGCCCGATGCCGCAGACGAAGGAGCACGTCCTCCTGGCCCGCCAGGTCGGCGTCCCCTACGTCGTGGTCGCGCTCAACAAGGCCGACATGGTCGACGACGAGGAGATCCTCGAGCTCGTCGAGATGGAGGTCCGCGAGCTGCTGTCCACCTACGAGTTCCCGGGCGACGACCTGCCGGTCGTCAAGGTCTCGGCGCTCAAGGCCCTCGAGGGCGACCCGGAGTGGGGCGCCACCGTGCTCGAGCTCATGGACGCCGTCGACGACTACATCCCCGAGCCGGTTCGTGAGACGGACAAGCCGTTCCTCATGCCCGTCGAGGACGTCTTCACGATCACCGGTCGTGGCACCGTCGTCACCGGTCGCATCGAGCGCGGCATCCTCAAGGTCAACGAGGAGGTCGAGATCGTCGGCATCCACGAGGGTCCCGCCACCAAGACCACGGCCACGGGCATCGAGATGTTCCGCAAGCTCCTCGACGAGGGTCGCGCTGGCGAGAACGTCGGCCTGCTCCTTCGTGGCATCAAGCGCGAGGACGTCGAGCGCGGCCAGGTCGTCGTCAAGCCCGGCTCGATCACCCCGCACACCGGCTTCGACGCCAACGTCTACATCCTGTCCAAGGACGAGGGTGGCCGTCACACGCCGTTCTACGACAACTACCGCCCGCAGTTCTACTTCCGCACCACGGACGTCACCGGTGTCGTGAAGCTGCCTGAGGGCACCGAGATGGTCATGCCCGGTGACAACACCGAGATGGCCGTCGAGCTCATCCAGCCGATCGCGATGGAGGAAGGCCTCAAGTTCGCGATCCGCGAGGGCGGCCGCACCGTCGGCGCCGGCCGCGTCACCAAGATCACCAAGTGATCTGAGGGGGTTCGCCCCCTGCTCGTAGCCTGAGCAACGCAAGGGCCCCGCACCGGAAACGGTGCGGGGCCCTTCGCTGTGCGGTCCCGGCGGGGGTCAGTCGAGTGAGCGCAACATGCCGTGGCGCAACGATCGCCACGGCATGTTGCGCTCACTCGTTCACAGGTCCGTCTGGAGGAGGGCGCTGGCAAGCCTTCCTGCCTCACGACAAACGAAGAACATCCAGCACGTCGCCGACTGCTCGGGGGTTGCCGGCGATGTGCCAGGTGTGTCCGCGGTGCCGGACCACCGCCGTTCGTCCTCCGGCTGCATCCACGAGCGCCTTGCCCGGTAGCCAGTCCCATTCGGCCGTGGAGTGTTGGACCCACAGGTCCATTCGGCCGCTCGCGACCGAGGCGAGGTCGCACGATCCGGACCCGAACATGCGGGCCGTGGCTGCATCTCCGACGATCGCGAACCACGGCTCCGCGAGGTTGGGGTCGCGCAGCGTCGCGGGATGCAGGTAGGTGGCCAGCACGCACTCGTCGAGCCGTCGGGGGACCAATGCCGCAACCGGCACCCCGTTACGAGTCGTCGGCGCACCGGCACCGCCCAACCAGACTTCGGCGGTCGACGGCTGGTAGACGGCTCCGAGCAGGGCGCCGTCCGAGCCTTCGAGGGCGAGCGCGCTGCACCAGTAGGGGATCCTCATGGTGAAGTTGTGGGTGCCGTCAACCGGGTCGATCACCCATCGACGACCGGAGGTGCCACGCAAGGACGCACCCTCTTCGCCCAGGACTCCATCGGACGATCGCTCCTGCTGCGTCACCGAGACGACGAGGGCCTCGCAGGCGCGATCTGCAGCAGTGACCACGTCGGACAACGACGACTTGTACTCGGTGTCCACCCCAGCGGCATGCATCTGCTGGGCCAGGTCCCCGCACTCGGTGACGAGCCGCAAGGCCAGAGCGTGGTCTGTGGCAAGGACTGCGCCTTCGGGCGTCTCCGACATGGCGCAACTGTAGGAGCCGTCGTCGTTCGGCCCGCCGAGTGACCCGTAGCCCAGACCCGGACTGTCGCGGGGTACGCCAGTCCGGGCCTGAGTTCCAGCAGCCAGGGTCAGCGGGGGCCGGGGCCACCCTGGAGGACGCCGGCGTCGAACGCCTTGAGCACCGAGGCCTTGTCGGATGCCGTGAGGTCACCCGCCGTGACCGCAGCGTCCAGGCGCGCGGTCAGCTCGGTCTTGTGCTCGGCCTCGTGGGCGGCCTTGACCTTCTCCAGCGCCGCCGTGACCTTGGCCTCGTCGATGCCGAGCTCCTTGGCCAGAGCGGTGGCGAACGCCTTCTGGCGCGCCGTGCGCTCGGCCTCGGTGGGCGGCGTCCGGGTCTCGCCCTGCGCCGGTGCGTCGGGGCGGGTGGCCTCACGAGCGGCGCTGACCGCCGCGGTGACCTTGGCCTCGTCGAGCGCGAGGGCGCTGGCGAGGGCGGCGCTGTCCATGCCGCGCCCGCCCTTCTGGCCGCCGCGGGGGCCCGTGTCGTCCGTGCTGGTCGAGGCGGCGCCCTGGTTCGCCGCAGCGGCACCGGAGCTCGCGGTGGACGAGCTGGTGCTGCTCGGGCTGGGGGTGGTCTCGGCCGAGGCGGTGGCGACACCGACTCCGGCGCCGATGGCGATCAGGCCGCTCACGGCGGCGATCTTCAGGGAGGTGGGGGAGACGGGCATGCGATCTGCTCCTTGGGTTCGTCCGGTGGGCGGGATGCCCGCCGGTTCGTGTCCCACGGTGTGTGGCAGGGCTGGCAGCGACGTCAGCGCGACCTGTCCCCTCCATGTGAGCCGGTACCGGCACGACGCGCCATCAGCGCGAAGGTGCGCGGGCGGCATCCAGTCGGTGGTGTATCGGCCGATTTGGTCCGGCCGCATCCCCTCTGGCACACTTATCAGGTTGCTTGGCGTGCGAACGCGTCCCGAGAGGGTCACGCTCGCCCACCGCCGCGAGGTGACGCACCGCCAATCACGGCGGGGCGGCTCGTGAGCGAAGTGCCAGGCCCCGGTTCCACCGGGACAGCCGAACCTCCGGACACATGCGGGAAACCGCCTGCGCCGGGCTGCGGAGCAAGGGCGACACGCCCGACCGCGGGGGTCGGAGGTTCACCGGAACCGGCACTGAGACAGATGTAGGCGAGAGAGAGACGGGAACGTCAGATGGCGGGACAGAAGATCCGCATCCGCTTGAAGTCGTATGACCACGAGGTCATCGACAGCTCGGCGCGCAAGATCGTGGACACGGTCACCCGCGCCGGAGCGACCGTGGTCGGCCCTGTGCCGCTCCCGACGGAGAAGAACGTGTTCTGCGTCATCCGGTCGCCGCACAAGTACAAGGACAGCCGCGAGCACTTCGAGATGCGCACCCACAAGCGCCTCATCGACATCATCGACCCGACGCCCAAGGCCGTCGACTCGCTGATGCGTCTCGACCTCCCGGCTGACG
>Ga0208564_1000463_pt1 | contig 37102 bp, 20 predicted proteins | sample AD_UKC073_MetaG_FD_184439 | JGI IMG/M metagenome (GOLD analysis project Ga0208564, IMG submission 184439) | Active sludge microbial communities of municipal wastewater-treating anaerobic digesters from USA - AD_UKC073_MetaG (SPAdes) (version 2) | ecosystem: Engineered > Bioreactor > Anaerobic >... | reverse complement strand
ACAATTACTTAAATCATCATAATTGATAGCACCTATTTTGTATATAATTCCCAAAGAAGTCAATGTTTCTCCAAAGCCAAATAAATCAGAAGAAGCTTCAAATTTCTCTAATTTGTACAATTGATTTGGAGTTAATTCTGGAAAATCTGTGCATCCATTTACAAGGCATCTCTCAGTGATTACATCTTTGGTTTCATAATCAAAAATCCTAACCTTTAATTTTGCATCCCCCTCATAATCCGTTGTAATTTTTACTTTATTGTTTGAGAATGTCATATTTAATTTATTAATCCACAATCTTTTCAATACTCTAAAAAGTGATAGTCGTCTCCACTTGTTGTCATAATACTGAAGATTAATATATTCATACGCTTTTTTGCTTTCTCTCATTTTACAAACATAACTTAATATATCAAACCGAAACTCTCCGTCACCTAGCGCTTCTCCCTCTATTCTATCGGTATCATTTTTACCAAGATACAAAAATGCTTTTGTTGCTCCAGGCATATAAATATAAAGATCATTTTCCAGATTTCTATGCCATAAGTATGTTTTTCTTATGTAATTCCACCTTCTAGAAAAACCATATTTAAATACTTTAATTGGAACTATTAATGTATAATCTAATTCACCCAAAGATAACTTAAATTTCGCTTTCTCATTACCAGTGGTGAGATCAAGAGAATATACAGATTTATTGATTTTTTCGCTATTTTGAGGTGTAATATCATAATCTCCAGATTTATATATCAAAGCCTTATCACAAAAAATAAATCTTTGCCTTTCTAAACGAAACCTGAGAGATGTAATCAAAACATATTGGCAAATCAATTTTCTTTGTTTTCCAGGCTCATCAATCCAGATTTTGTATAATCCATCTCTATTTTTTAAAATGTTGCCAAGTTTTATAGATATTCCGATGTTTTCTGAATCATAATCAAAATCATAAATAGTGCTGATTCCTTTTAAATTTGCTGGATAGCGAAAATTATTGCAATATATTACTGTGCCTGATAATGCCATCCTTGCAATCTTGAATGAAATAATAGGGTGGCGATATGCTGTTTGGACTTGTTGTTCTCCGTCGAACAGAATATATTCTTTTGAAACATATTCAAACAAAGGTTTTTCCGGATACTCACCAACAAGCGAAATCGGGCGATTATTTATGTAGATTACTGAATCCTCTTCAATATTGCAATAAGAATATTCATCCCATAAATCTGAATCAGTATTAACATAAATCGGATTTAATTCGCTATTAACAGAGGTGCCTTTCTCAACTAAAATATAACATTGACCTTTTTTTAGTTGTTGAATTTCTTGAAAATCTTCATCAAATAAATGATACTCTTTTTGATGAATTAAAAATGTGCGAGTTGTTTTTAATCGGATTTCAATTTTATAGGAAGTGAAAATTGTCTTAATTGGAATTTTTAATTCTTCAGATACAATAACACCATATGCTTTATACATATCTAGTTTTTTTTCAATTGTTGTGTCTCCACATTCAATAAAAACAAAAGCATTACCATCAAACTCCTCATCTCTAAATTTTTGACTTGGTATTACCAAAACTCCTCTCCCCTGCTCCCGATCAATCTCGAAATGTGGCTTATGAAAAAATACCCCAATAGTTTTTCGTCTTCTATTGATTCTTGTATCTAAATTGATTTCAGCATCTTTTTTTTCAGACCATAATTTAAACCGAGATGCATACCTATCCTTTTTGTTTTCAGGTACTTTTCCATCGTAATAGTATATATCTATCATTTTCAAGTGGTCAATTATTAGGTTGCAAACAATTGTAGTTGAACATTGTGCAATAACACTTTTTGTAGCTTTCAAAAGACGATAAGACTTTGCAGGTTTATTCCCATAATCTTCTATCTCAACACTATCACTACTTGAAGACAAAGAATCATTCATGAAATCTATCATATCATATACATTTTCTTCTATGTCATCGGAAATCCTTCTAAATAAGTTTCTGTCATAAAATGAAAATAGAAAGTCAAAATAGCCATCTAGATAGTGGTTTGGCACAAATGCGTGTGCTTTGATATTTTCAACATATGCTTGTTTTGAATTATTTTCTCGTTCTATTTCAAATAAATTAAAACTACGCAAGGTTGTTAGGAAAATTTTGCCCAAGTAATTTCTTTTGGCAGCGCTTACATCAAAGCCTATTTCTCCTAAAAAAAAATGCCAGTAGTTCCCATCGATATAATTTTTAATTGCAATTTGTACTAAAGTCATTGAAAGCATTACATTGGGTTCAGGTTTTGTCTGGAGACTTAATGCAAAAAGCATATTTCTTGTATATCTCACTAATTCTCTATATTCAAGATTTGATATCGGTATTTGAGATAACAATTTTATTTCTGAATTTCTTAAATATTCAATAATTTTATCAGATAGTTTCATGTAATGCCTCCAAAAATTTTGAAAAATTTCCTATAATATGTAATATTAACTAGATTTTACTACATATTTTGCCATTTTTCAACATAAATTGCCCACAATTTTCAAAATATATATAAAAAAAGGCTTCAGCCGTACAAATACAGCCATAGCCATTTATTAATTATGCTACTCATCAAGTTTCAAACGGTAAATTTCGCCTTCTTCTGACGAGGTTCCAACCAAAAGTTCAATTTCATCACCCAAATATTTTCGCTCAATCGGACAATTGATTTTATAATTTACCGTCGCTTTCGGAGGAACCAAGACTTTTTCAAAACCGATCAGGGATTTTTCCGGAAGCAAGACGCTTGTTTTCAAAGGCGTAAGATACACCTGGATAACTTCCTTGCCCGCGAGCGCCGAGGTATTTTCAATCCGCCCCGAGACAGTGATCGTTTGCCGGGCCGCCTCATAACTCGCCTTCGGCCGGCGATAACGGAACTCGCTGTAAGAAAGCCCGTAACCGAACGGGAAAAGCGGCTCCAACTCCTCGTCCATATAACGCGCGATATCGGGGCGCCCGCACGGGAGGCGGTTATAATAAATCGGAACCTGGCCAAGCGAGCGGGGGAAAGTAACGGTTGTCTTCGCGCTCGGGTTCGCGACGCCGGCGAGAACCTTAGCGAGAGCAACGCCGGCTTTATGACCGAGGTGGAAACTCCAAAGCAGCGCGCCCGCCTTTTCGCAGAGATTCGCAATCGCGAGCGGTCTTCCCGCCGTAACATAGGCGATAAACGGGATATTTTCCCGGGCGAGAAAATCGGCGAGCGCATCCTGCCCGCCGGGCAGGTCAAGACTCGCGCGGTTATTGTTCTCGCCGGAAAGGCGTCGCGGCTCGCCGAGACACAAAAGGAGGGCGTCTGATTCCGCCGCTTTCATTTTCAAGGCTTTAAAATCGGTCTCCGCCGCGTTTTTCGGAACGGCGAAAAACTCGCTTTCCGGGAATAACGCTTTGATTCCCGCTTTTGTCGTAACCGTCCGTTCCGGTCTTCCCAGCGCCGACCAGGCGCCGAGATGAATGTCGCCGTCGTCATTGAACGGCCCGACAACAAGAAGACGGGCGCGCCGGTCAAGCGGTAAAACCCGCTTATCGTTTTTAAGGAGGATTATCGCTTCCGCCGCGATTTCTTCCGCCAGTTCCCCGATATCCATCGGCGCTTGCGCCGGGTTTCTTTTCCCGGCGAAAAGCCCGATTTTCTCTTTCAGTTTCAATACGCGCAGGACCGCCTCGTCAACAAGCCGAGCCAGCCCCGCGTCGCGGCGCATCGCCTCAAGCAGGTATTTATCGTAAACGCGGCTGTGCATATCGATATCAATCGCGCGTCTCACGCCGGTTTCGGCCGCCTCCCAGCCTTCCCCGGCGACTTTGTAATTAAAGAGGTGTTTCAGACAGTCCCAGTCGGACACGACGACGCCGTCGAAACCCAATTCCCGCCGCAGGATATCGTTCATAATATAGGGGCTAGCGGTTATCGGAAGCGCGTCGTAAGTCGTAAAAGCGCTCATCACGCTCATCGCCCCGGCTTCGATCGCCATTCGGTACGGGGGAAGATAGTATGTCCTGAGCCGGTGTTCGGAAAAATCGGTCACCTGGTAGTCAATCCCCGCCTCGACCTTGCCGTAGCCGATATAATGCTTGAGGCAGGCGGCGACGTTATTCCGTTGGATGCCGCGGACCCGGGCGGCGGCGGTAAGACCGATCAAGAGCGGGTCCTCGCCCGCCGATTCCATAATCCTTCCCCAACGCGGATCGTTCGGAAGATCCAATATCGGCGCGTAAATCCAGTTGATCCCCTCGGCGGCCGCCTCGCGGGCGGCGTATTCCGCCGCCTTTTCGATCAAACCAAGGTTAAAACTCGACGCTTCCGCCAACGGCACGGGAAACGTGGTATAAAAGCCGTGGATGACGTCGGCGCCGACGAGGAGCGGGATTCCGAGCCGCGATTCCCGCGCCGCCCGTTGCAGGCGTTCGATATCCTCCCGGCGATTGGCGTTAAGCACGGCGCCGGCGCGACCGCGGCGGACTTCGTCTTCCGTGTTCTCGTTAAACGAAACGAGATTCAACTGACCGATTTTCTCCTCCGGCGTCATTGCGTTGATAATATCATGCAAGTCTTTTTTCATATCTTCACATCTTTACGATTATTTTTGTCTTTTCCCGCAAATACCCGCGGGGAACGATAACGCCGCTGCGTCTGTATTTCGCGAGCGCCGTGTTGTTGGCGATTTTTTTATCGTTGACGATCAAATGATCGACGCCGCACGTCCCGGTTATGTCATACTCGATGTCAAGTTCCGACTTGTCATACCGGAAACGCAGGCGCAGGCCGGAAAGCGACTTCGGCAGCACCGGGTCGATATAAAGCTCGCCCTGATACTGCTTAATCCCCAGGAAATTCGCGATAATCAGGTTCAGCCAAATCCCCGGGCCGCTCGAGTAAAGCCGCCAGCCGCCCTTAACCGGGATTTTCCCGTCCCGAAGCTTTTCAAAATCGCGGTTCGCTTCATAACGGTTCAAAAACGCGGCGTCGGAACTGGTGAAATAAAGATTGCTTTGCCGGGGGAGGGCGTTTTTTACCGTCTCGTTGATCAAAATCGGGTTCGCCGCCTTGATCCCCGCGAAAAGGCGTTCCGCCTCGCCGAGTTTGCTCATCGCCTCGCAGTAACGCAGGTGGGCGTGAACGTAGAGCATGCCGATTTCGCGGCCGAAATTCGCGGCCGTCTCCGCGCGAACGAAGATCCGCGGTTTCCCGCCGCGATAGGTCACGGCTTTATCCATCAGCCGAGCGCCGTCCGGGTGCAACAAATAACGATCGATTATTTCCAGGTAGCAGGCTAGATCCTCTTCCGGAAAAAGCTCGGCGATCATCCCGCGGTTAAAGGAAAGGAGCCGATAGCGTATCCCGGTCGTCCGGTCGGCTGGATGGAGAAGATATTCCGTCTTCTCCCCCAACAGCGCGAAACCGGCCGGGATGCGGTCTTTAATCAAGTATTTATGATAATCTGCTTTCATTCGCGCCGCGAGCCGGGCGATTCTATCGTTTTCCGTGAATTCGCCGATAGCATCGAGCGCCTCGATCGTCAGGGAAACGGTCCAGGCGCTCGCCATAATTTTCTTGATCGCGCCGTCGACCGGCTGCAGGGTGTCGTTCCAATCGCCGCCGCCGTAAGCGGAAAGGGCTGTGCCCGGGATTAGATTCGCCTCGATCGTCCCGAGTTGCCGGTCGACATGCTCGGCGATCGAAGCCATCCCGATTTCCTTCCCCGTCGCTTTCTCGGTATACGGGACGCGCTGCGCCAATATCGAGACGTCGCCCGTTTCCCGCAAATACTTCCCGAGCAAATAAAGCGGCCAGACGATAATGTCGGCGTGGCTGGAATCGGCCTGGATAAAACGGTAGCGGTCAAACATGAACCATTGGGGCCAGTCGCCCGTTTCATAAAACTGGCGGCCGTAGACGGCGAGAATAATTTTCCGCGTCAAATCATAACGTTTCAGCGCCGAGAACATCTCGGCCGGCCCTTGGCAGACGTCGCGCGTCCCCCAGGCGCCGCCCCCGTATTGTTCGAGTCCGTGGGGGACGGCGTAATGAATCAGCGCGTTGTGCAAATACCAATAGGCGAGATAATTGATTTTTTTTACTTCCCGGTAGTTTTCGTTATCGGGCGAAATTGAAAGGGAAAAACCGTTAAGATCCTCCCGGTGCAGTTTCTCGTATTCCGCTCTCATGGCGTCTATATCCGATCCGGCGCCGGCTTCGCCCGCGTCCGCGCCGATAACGCCCTTAATCTCCGCGCTGAAACCGGCGGCGCCGGCGATTCGGGCGGCGAGGACCGGGCTTCCAACCCTCTCGTCCGGGAAAAAGATCTCGTCGCCGTAAAAGCGGACGTTCCCGGGAGCGTTAAGCTCCATTCGGAATGAATATTCGGGATAGATTTTCCCAGCCAGGGCCGCCTTCGGGAACCGAAACGCGACCGCGGTTCCGGATATCTCGTATTCGACGGGATAAACCCCCTCGATCTCGCCGAGCGAAAGCTCGCTCGTAAAAATAAAGTCGTAAGCGCGACCCTTGAGAGAACGGACGGAGAGCGCGACGCGCGGCGCGTTCGCCGCCGCGGCCGTTTCGATAACGAGAACGTCGTCGGCGATTTTATAATACCAGGCGGCGGAATTGACGGCGACTCGGTAGACCGCTGGCAGGGCCAGCAGTCGATAGGCGCCGTCGATTTTTACGAAAAGCCGTTGCCCGGAAGTTTTCAAAATATTAAGCGGCGTTTTTTTATAAGTTAAAAGCCGGTTAAACTGCGTGTTCCCGAAAGAAAGCAAAGAGTTAAACACGCCGTAGATATAATTCGTCGACGCGATCAGGCGGTCGCTTGCCGGGCCGAAGGCGCGGGTCGCGATAATATGGCCGGCGGGACGCTCCGTAAGCTCCTCCTTGTCGCCGGTCATGTAGTGGGCGCCGTCCTCCGTAAACCAGGAAAGCGTCTTCTCCTCCGAAACCTCTTCGAGGTCGCGCCCGGGAAAGAAGCGGTCAAGCTCTTCCCGCGTAAAAGGATAATAAGGGTATGGGTTCTGCCAGGAAATTAAGGGCTTTAGCGAAATTTTTTCAATGAACTTGCCGATTGAAATCGCCGCGTAGGCGTTTTTAATCTCGGCCAAGGAGGCCGCCTCGTCGCCTTCCCGCGCCGCGCCGTAAAACACCGCCCGCAGGCCTTCATCAAGCGGCGCGGTCGCCGTCTTCAGCGCCGCGTAAGCAAACTCGTATTGGTAGACGCGCGACGGCAGTTTTCCCGTCCTTAAAGCCCGGGGAACGTTCGTCAATTTATATTCGGTCCCGAAAAAGTCGAAGCCGTCGGTCGCGTAGGAGTCGGCCCCGGTGAGCGATCCCTGGCGCAGGATGAGGTCGGGCCATTGGTTTTGCTTTGTTATGATATGAAAACCATTCTCCTCCTCGACCGCGCGGTGATCAAGGTATTGGGAAACATAGGCCTCGTTCAGGTTCGGCGCGCAAAGCCCGACGTCCTGACCGAGGAATATCTCTCCCGCGAATCCCTTCGCGCCCGCGGCCGTGACCGTCCAAAACCACATGTCCCCGGTCGCGTTTAAGCGAACCTCGTATTCGACTCCCGAAATACTCCCGCGGTAGATAACGCCGTTTTCGTATACTTCGGCGACAGACGGCGAATTGGCGCCGATTAAAGGCGCGCTCCAAGTCTTCCCGGCGGCGGTCACGCGCAAAAACAAGTTCGAAAGCCCCCCCGCCAGACTGTTGCCCTTATAAAGCGACACGAAAAAATCCCCGTAGGCGATCGAGTGAATGTCTCCTGTCGGCAAAAGACGAATCTTTAGTTTTCCCGAACCGATAGTATGTTTGATGGCTTCGCTCATGACCTTACCTCCCGGAATCCCAACTTTTTCAATCCCGCTTTTACGTATTTGTTTTCGTGATAGATTTTCCAAATCATTCCCGAGATATAATTCTCGATCATTAGCGTCGAGATGCCCTTGTCGATGCCGATAATATCCTTCGCGAACCAACCTTCCGCGCCATGATCAAGGTTATAGGCGTCCCGGAAACCGTACTTGCTCCAGAAACGGTCGAAAGAACGGTAGTGCCGGGCGGCGGCCGTCGCACGCTCCGGCCAGAAAACGACCGAACCCAAAGCGCCGTACGCGGGCACGGTCCCGTCGACGACGTGGGCGGCGCCGGCGGAGGGCGGGCTGCCGTAAGGACCGACATAGCCCTCGGGCCCGTCGCAGGCGGATAGTCCCCAGGAGTTTTCGTTCAGGGTCTCGTACTCGTCGTTCACGGTCGCGAAGTAAACGGCGGCCTTGACGGCGTTGACGCTGTTTTCAAACCAGTCGAAGCCGTCGGCGTCGCGGTAACGCGCGAAGTCGATCCAGGCGTGGGAAAACTGATAGGTAAAAAGCGATCCCGTGTGGGTTGCGTAAAAACCGCCGTAATAAGGGGTGGCCTCGACGAGTTTCGCCGTCATTTTCATCATCCGGTAGGAGGCCGACGGGACGGGATGATCGGGACTCCCCAAGGCGAGAACGAAAAGCATCAGGTGCTCGGCGTACCCGCTCCAATGCCCGGAAAAACCGTCCTCCGGCGTGTAGCCCATGTAGAACTGGTTCGCGGCGGAGTCGTAATACCATTTCCAGTTGATTCCGCGGTAAAGCTCCGCGGCGAGTTTTTTGACCCGGCCGCCGAAATATTCCCCAGCGATGAGGGCGCCGTTAATCAGAATCGCGCTGTCGATAATCGAGACCTCGCATTCCCAGACCCGCTCGCCCGTTTTCATGTCAACGAAATGATACCAAAAACCGTTGACCCGGGTCATGTTTTTTAAGGTGAGGAGGGTATAATACGCGCGCTCCTCCGCCTCCTCCCGACCGACCCATTCGCACTCGACCGAGATCGGGAGCGCGCTCAGGCCGAAACCGACGGAGGCGACGCTCGCGACGGAGCCCGGTCGGTCGGCGTTGGCGTCATAACGGTCGGGAATAAGTCCGTAGCCCGCGGATTCGCGGTCGTCGTTCGCGGTCTCCCAAAAGAAGGCGCATCCGGCCGCGAGTTCCTCGAGCAGGACCTCGTCGACGCCGGGGCGGACATGGGCGCGGAAATTTTTCTCCGGTCGCCGGCACCCCGGCAAAAAGAGCGCGAGAATGATAACTATCAATATCGGTAAAAATCGTTTCTTCATATCATTCGCCGGTGATGCCGGTCTTCTCCACTCCTTCCACAAACCATCTTTGCATGATCAAATATACGATTAACATCGGGATAATAATAAGCAGCGTCGCCGAAAGGCGGATTCCCTCGTTAAGTTTGATAATATCCTTGCTGTAAAGACTCGAATACGCGGAGACGAAACTCGCGAGTTTTAACTGCAGGTGCGGGTAACCCGGCAGGAATAAAGACAATAGATAGGTCTCGTTCCAATACCAGACGAACCCAAACAAAAAGCATGTGATATACGCCGGCGCCGCGAGCGGGACCGCAATCCGGAAAAATATTTGATATGGCCCGGCGCCGTCAAGCTCCGCCGCCTCGTTAAAACTGTGCGGGATCATCCGGAAAAACTGATAGAAAACGAGGATGAAGATCGCGGAATTGACGCCCTGGGCGAAGAGCGCCGGCAGGATAACCGAAAACGGCGAATCCAAAAGCCCGAACTTGTTGAACATCACGTAGCGCGGAATCATATAGACCTGAACGGGCACGATAAAGGTTGAAAGCACGAGCATCAGCCAGATCTTTTTCCCGCGGAAATTATACTTCGCGAACCCGTAGCCGATAAGCGACGTCACCGCCGTCTGGAGAATTGCCGGAAGCAAAGTGACGAGCAGGCTCATCCCCAGGGTCGGGAAATAATTCAGAACCTTCGCGCTCCGCAGGTAGTTATCGAAATACAGGCGGCGCGGGATCCAGTTGACCATCGGGTCGATAATGTCGGTCGGACTTTTAAAGCTGTAGGATATCATGTAAAGGATCGGGTAGAGATAAACAAAACCGATCGCGATCAGGAGAACGTAAACGATCGCCTTGAAAATGACGCCGTCCGATAACTCTTTACCGAGAAGGATTTTCTTTAACTTCTGTTTCGTCATTGCCCGAACCTCTTCCTTCTTTTCCGCTCCCGCGGCATAAAGAGGAGCGCGAGAATCCCCAAAACCGCGAGAATGACGATAAAATATATCCAGGCCATCGCCGAGGCGATGCCGTAATAGCTATAGTTTTGGTCGATTTTGTTCATGCTTCCGCGGATGTGCTGGATAACCTCGTTTTCGGAAAACGTCGCCAGCAGGACGACGGTATAGATAATGTTCACGAAAATCAAGTTCGATAACGCCGGGAGCGTGATTTTCCAAAACTTCTCCCACGGCCCGGCGCCGTCGACGCTCGCTGCCTCGTAAATGCTCCTGTCGATCTTTTGAAGACCGGCGAGGATGATGAGAATCTGGACGCCGGAAAACCAGAAAACGATGATTATCTCCGAGAACAGGGCGACCAAGGGTTTTGCGAGAGTCGGATTAAGGCTTTCCTCAATTATCGAGATAAAGCCGTAACTATTGATGATATTCGTCCCGCCCGCTCCCTGGGAGATGAGCTCGTTTATGACCGGGCCGCTCGAGATAATTACGGGAAGGAAAAATATCGAGCGGAATAACGCGCGTCCGCGGAATTTTCGGTTTAAAAGCACGGCGATAATAATCGAGAAAACGATGATGATCGGCAGCCGGAAAAGCAGCTCGACGAGGAAATCAGCGAGTTTCTCAAGAAACACGAATCCGTCTTCAATCTCAAAAATAGCGATAAAGTTTTTAAAGCCGGACGGTTTTACTTCGAGCCCCGTCCCCAAGACCGATACGTTGCTTAAGCTAAAGACGAGGGAAGCGACCAACGGGAAGGCCATAAAGACCGCGAACCCGAAAATCCAGACGCCGATAAAGGAATAAGCGATTAAATCGTTTCTTAACGTTTTTTTCCTATTCATCGTCGGCCTCCATTACCAAGTAAGATTTCGGGGGAATCTCCCGGCCGAGGTATTCCGCGGCTTCGTGATGATAGTTCACGGCGACGCGGCGGCCGTTATCGTAGGACACGATCACAAGCCCCGCGGCCGCGATCTCGCGCCCCGTAATCCGGGCGCCGATAACGGCGTTTAAGGCCCCGGAAACAAACCCGTAATACGTCTTGATATCCTCGGCGAGGACCGCGTATCGCGAGGAGTAAATCGAAGCGAGATCGGTTTTCGCGAGCCGTTCCGACGGTCGGTCGGTTACGATAAACGACGGATATACGCCGAAGTCGATAAGCCTCAGCAAATCGTCGCGGGCGTAAGGATAAAAATTTGCGAAAGCGCCGAAAAGATCGAGATCGCCGCGAAGCGCGATCGCGGCAAACGGCGCGGTATCGGTAAACGCCGCGTATTGACTCGAGTAAAGGGGAAAATCGAAATACGCGTCGAGGTATTCCCACGCGTAACTGTTCGCCTCGTAAAGCGCGACCTTTGCCGGCAAATCCTTTAACGCGGCGCGGTATGACGCGATCTGGTCGGTGAGAGTAAGGCCGTTTTTAAAATCGGGATATAACAAATACCCAAGCGAATCAATCGAAATCCCCGCCCCCGCGCCCGCGAAACGGCGCGCGCTTTCTTCGAGCAGGGCGATCGTCTTCCGGTAGGTTAGGAGATATTTAACGTCCGTGAGCGAATGATAGGCGTAATGCTGATCATTAATCTTTTTCGCAAGATCGCGGTAACTGTTATACCCGCCGGAACGGGCGCTCGCCTTAACAAAATCGGTCCGGAGATAAAGGTCGTCGACCATCCCCGCGATTTTTGCAAGACCCGCCGTCCCGCCGAGGCGCGGAGAGGCCTTTTTATATTCGGGCGGCGACCAGGAAACCCCGCCCCCGGTAAAGCCCGAGTACACGGCTACGATATTCCCGACGCCCGACCCCTTTAGGTCGGAGACGATCTCGGCGAACTTGTCAAACTCCGTCATCACGATTGTCCGGGAGAAAAGCGCGCCCTTCGTCTTCTCAAGGCCGATTGTCTCCAGCCGGAGCGGGATCGCGTCTTTTTTCTCCCGTTCCTTCAAGTCGAGCCGGGCGCGATAGGTCTCCGCCATCCCGACGTAGCTTGCTTTCTTACCGGAAAGAACTTCGTAGGAAATTTCGATGTCGACGGGATTGGGTTTTTCCTGAAGCATGGTGATCACGTCGCCCGCCTTGTTCACGGGTTGGTTATAGGCGCGCCGGTAAACGAACTGGGGAAAGACCGTCGTGTAACCGAGAGTGAAATTGGGGTAATAGACGTTCAAGTTCGCGTATTCGGCTCCCGACACGATCTCCCCGAAAACGGCGTTTTGTTCGACGCCGTGGACGAAACCGAATACCGGCATGTATATCCGCGCCCCCGCGAGCGCGAATTTATTCAAATCCGCCTCGGTGTTGTAGGCGATATTGCGATTATAGATTTCCTTTTTGTAGTTTGCGGCGGCGGCCGGGATCTCGCTGCGATAGCGGATCAGAGCGCCGACGCCGTCGGGCACGAACACGTAACCGGGGACGCGATCCTCGCGGACGGCGCCGAAAAATGGATACGCCGCGACGGTCGCGAGCTTAAAGGCCCCCGGCTCGGTTATCCCGTCCGCCGGGACGCGGACGGTAAAGCCGTTCTCGCGGAAGGCGACCTCGATGGTGACCCGGATTTTCGAGGTCTTAAAAGTTACTGTCGCCTCGAAGCCCGCGTCCGTCATCCGGAAGTCAACGGGCGTGTCCGCGGTGATAAACTCCTTGGTGATCGCGTAATTAGGGTTGTTGGTATTGTAGGACTCGATTACGAGCGCGGAAGCCGCCTCGGCGAGGAATCGCTCCGGCAAGTTCTCGTCTTCCGCGTTCACGGTCGTCGACCAGCGATAGCCGCTTTCGGTATCAAACTGGAAGGAAAGCGACCGCCGGTCAAGGTAGACGGTCCCGAGCGCGGTCGCGATCGCTTCGGCGCCGGGCGGGATATCGGGGATAAGTTCCGCCGGGGCGTAATCCTCCGGCTGGGTGTGCTTATTGGAGTTGATAAAACGCTCGATCCGGGAAAAAGACGAAAGCGGCGCGTCTTCGCTTCCTCCGGCTCCCAGGACGATGACGAAAATGCTCGCGATGGCGAGAATCGCGATTACCGAAAGCAATATTTTCCTCTTACCCAAAATAAATCACCTCTTTAATTACGGAGACGAAAAAGTCGATCAGCTGGCCGATGAAGGAATAAACCATCAATCCGACGATTACGACGACAGCCATCGCGAACAAAATTAAGATAATGTTTTTAACCGTCTCCCAAAACGAATAATTGTGGATTCTTTTCATCGAAAAGACGAGGAGGAAAATCGTCCAACCAAGGGTAATGTCGCGATAGAAATGATAGATAAAACTTTCGTTATAGGTCAGGTAATGGGAAAGGAGCGTCATCGGCAAGGTCAGAACGATATAGGGAAGAAGGGCGTAACACGAGGAAACGAATACTTCCCGGAATTTCCCCTCGCCGTCGCTGAACGTGCTCATCAAGTAATTCATCGCGACGTACAGGAAAAACACAAAAGCCAAAAGCGCGAGGCGATAAAGGGCGTTGCCCGGGTCCCGGACGCGGAAAAGAAAGCCCGCTCCGTAAAGGTCGATCAAGTATACCGCCGCGAAAAGGAAGAAAAGCACAAAAGCGCTCAAATAGCCGAAACGGTCGCGCTTCACGCGGTAGAACAGTTCCCCCGGTTTCCGGAGCGCTAGCCCCGCCTGGCTCAGTTCCCGCGCCGGCTTGCGCCGATCGATCCAATCAGCAGCCGCCGCCGGCAGGAGCGCGAATTTCTTTCGTTTCCGGACGGCCCGAAACGCGACGTAAGCCAAATACAGCGCCAGGAAAACCGCGACCCAGATCGGCAGGTATTTTTGAATATAGTCGTTTCGGACCTGCCAATAGGCGTTGGAATAGCCGTCGTAATCCTTGGCGATATAAAATTCCGCGAGCGCCTCGCTAAAGTTTTCCTCCTTAAGCAGCGCTTCTCCCAAAGCGGAATGCGCGAGGGCGAACGAAGCGTTATGTTTGATAATCTCCCGCCAGAGCGGTTTCGATTCCGCGTAGCGGCCGTTGTTGTAAGCCGCGAGCGCGTTATGAACCATCGCCACGAACACCGTCCGCTGGTAGACCTGGACGGTATTGTAGTTCCGGTCAAGAACGTAGAGATTCCCCGCCTCGTCGACGCAGACGGCGCTCGGCGCGTACGTTAAGCCCAAAGCCTGGGTTTTCGCGGAGTCGAAAGTGTTGAAAGCGAAAAGCAAGTTTCCCGTCTCGTCGTATTCATAGACCCAACCGGTCGCGGAGACGAGATAAATGTAGTTTTCCTCGCTAAGCCAAATATCAACGGGTTTTTCGGGATAGAATGTCTCCGGCCGAAGCGTGTTCGACCCCTGAAGATTAATCCGTTTAAAAGTCTCGCGGACGTTGTCGTTTGTCGTCAGGACTGAACCCTTGCTTCCGAGGGCGATGTTCGTGGGCGCCGGCGGTCGGCTCGACGCCAGGCCCGACTCGCCCACAAAAAAGTTATAGAGAATTTTTCTCAAGCTGAACCGGACGGGGTTAATGCCGACATAACCGACAAACTCGCCGGAACCGGTGACGTGGATGATTCCGCTCGTCGAGCCTTCGCCGACGATATAGATATTCTCGGCGGCGTCGACCGCGACTTTGACGGGCAGGAATTTATTGCTTTGACCGAAAAGGGGCGAATCCGGCTTCGTAATCCGGCGGATAATCTCCCCCGTCGTTTCGGATATCACGAATAATGTCTGCGCGTCCTTGTCCGCGACGTAAATCTTGTCGAACCGGCAATAAATCCCGGTCGGAAGGCGGAATTCGTCGGAACCGTATTCCCGCTCCGCGGCCCCCTCCCGGTCAAAGACAACGACGCGTTTGTTTCCGGAGTCCGCCACATAAAAGCGCCCGTCGTGATAAAAAATATCCTGGGGCGATTTTAACCCGGCCGCGATCCCGAACTGGCCGACCGGCAGGTAGGCGGTCTGCGTCGGGACCTCTCCGTCCGCCCCCATGGTATAAGTGTCGTAAGGAACGCCGTACAGGGAATTTGCTTTAACCCTCGCCGTCGCAAGAAACGAGACGATAAAGACCGTCAAAATAATCGTTAATGTTTTGCGCATGACATCACCTACTTAATCCCCGAGTGCGCCATCGTATTCATGACCTTGCCCTGAAGAACGATAAAGATAATCAAGTTCGGCACGAACATGATCAGGGCGGCGGCGGCGCTCATCCCCTGGCCGGCGACGACGTTCGACGACGCCGACAGGGTATTCATGAAATACGCGAATGTTTTCAGTTGGTCGGAATCAATGTAAGTCGCGCTCGTGCCGGCGTCGTTCCAGACCGCCTGAAAAGAAAGGATGGCGATCGTCGCGATGGCCGGCTTGATCATCGGCAGGATAATGCGCCGGTAGATGGTGAAACTCCCGGCCCCGTCCATCTTCGCCGCCTCGATAAGCTCGTTCGGGACCTGGTCGATAAACTGCTTAATCAAAAACAGCCCGACGGGAACGGCGAGAAACGGAACGATATGAACGAAAAAGGTATCGATCAACCCGAGGCTTTCGATAATAAGATAACGGGGAATCATCACCGCGACGCCGACAAACATCAACGCCAATGTATTGGCCCGGTTTAAGGCCGCTTTTAACTTGAATTTAAGTTTCGACAACGCGAAACCCGTGATCGAGCTTAAAAACACGGAAAGAAAAACGACGACCGCGGTAATGACGACGCTGTTAAAAAGATACCTGGATACATGAATGCCGGAAGTGGTCGCGACCCGGAAAAGCTCGCCGAAATTCTCGAGCGTCGGCCGCCGGACGAAAAACCGCGGCGGGTACTCGATCAACTCGTCAAAAGGCTTTAGCGCGTGGTTAAAAATATATATCAACGGCAACAAAGTAAAAACGAGATAAGGCAGGATCGCCAACAAATACGGCAACTGGTTCAACCGAAAACGGTCGGGATTGGTTTTAATGAAAGATTTTCCGCGCGCCATAATCTCACTCCTTTGTCCCGAATAATTTCCATGATAGTTTGCTGAAAAGATTGATTATTAAAAGCAACACGACCGACAACGCCGCGGCGTAACCCATTTCGTACCGCAAAAACGCGTAGTCCTCGATATGATTGACGATGAGCGAGCCGGCGTAATTGGGCGTCGGGTTCGAACCCGAAAGTTCCACGCCGATCGTGCCGGCGCTGAAGGCGTTGACGATCGCCATTACGGCTCCGAATAACATCTGCGGTTTCATCGCCGGGATCGTGATATAGATTATCTCCTGGTAACGGTTGCTCATCCCGTCGATATAGGCCGCTTCGTAAAGCTCGCGGTTGACGTTCAGAATGCCCGCTAGCATTGCTAAAAAGCCGATTCCCATGCTTCCCCATAAAGTGACGATAATCATTATCGCGAACAAATATTTGGGCGACTGCAAAAACGCGATCGGCTCGATTATCAACCCCAGCCTCATTAAGATCTGGTTCAGGTAACCGCTCGCGTCCCCCGCGAAAAACACCCGCCAGATAACCGCCATCGTCACTCCGGCGGTGAGAGACGGCGAGAAAACTATGACCGCGAGCGTCGTCCGGAGCCGGCGCGGAAACTGCGCCAGAACCCAGGCCATGACGAACGATAAGATATAACTTCCGGGACCGGCGATCACGGCGAACTTAATCGTGTTCGGCAGGATGACGCGCATGAATTCGTTGTCGCCGGTGAGAAGGTAGACAAAGTTATCAAACCCGGCGAAGCGCGGCCGGCCGACCATATCATAGGTCGTAAAAGATAGAAGCGCGGCCAAAACGATCGGGATAACGATAAAGGTCAGGAAAAGCAGAATATACGGCAGGCTGAACCAAAAGCCGGCGGCGGGTCGCCGCTTCCGCTTCTTTTCCTCAATTGTTAAGGTCTCCGCTTTATTCATCGCTTAACCACCCCGCAACTGTTTCGGAACTGGGAATCCGGTATTCCCTAATCTTTTTCCCGGTTCCGTCAAGATACCCGAACTCTTTCATTTTCCGGTTGATTTCTTTGTTTATCACGAGCGCGGAGTCGCCGACGGCGCTCCGGAGATTGACGTCGTCATAAATAACCTTATTCCAGATGTTGCTTAGTTCGCGCTCCACCATATAACTGCCGGGGATTTTCGGCACTTCCTTCAGGTGGCGCCATTGCTCGAGAATGACTTCTTTATGCTCTTTCGGCCAGTTCAGCGCGCCGAAAGCCTCGGGGTTGGCGCTGTTCCACAAATACTTGCTTCCGAGCGTGTAAAGAATCGTGTCCGCGAACATGATTTGCGTGTCCGTCCGCATCCACCATTTCAGGAAAGCCCAGGCGTCGGCCTGACGCTTGCTTTTCTTAAATATTATCCCGGCTTGCTGCGCCCCCGGCATCGAACGGTTAACGATTCCGCTTTCGTCCTTTATCCCCGGAACCAAGGCGATATCCCATAATCCCCTGATCTCGGCCGCGGCGTTAATCAGCTGCAGGTAAGTTCCGAAGTCGGCGATGCCGATCGGGATCGTCTGCTGCCGGAAACTGTTAAAGAAACTCGGAACTTGATGGGGGACACCGTACTGCCGGTAAAAGTCGGTCATCAAAGTCAGAGCGGCGATCGTCTTCTCGTCGTCGATCGCGGCGGAAAACCCGTCGTCGCTATAAAGCCTGCCCCCGTATTGAAAGATAAAAGGCGCCGTCGCGTCAAAAGATTTCGAACTCGCCATCGAGGATAGCGGCAAATAGAAACTCATCCCGTAACGGTTTAATACCGGCAAGATATTTATGACGTCATCCCAGGTGTCGGGGACGTCAAGCCCCAATTTTTCCATGATATCGCGCCGATATAAAAGCACGTAGAAATTTTCCGTCTCCGGCAGACCGAAGAGTTTTTCGTCGTAGATCATCGGCACGAGCTGCTCGGGATGAAAGACTTCTATCGCCGCGCGAAAATCGGGAAAAGCGGTGAGATCGGCTAGCATCCCCCGCATCCCGTATTCGTGCGGAATCCAAGCCGAAACGCCGAGGGCGACGTCGGGACCGCGGCCCGCCGAATTGGCGAGAATTAGTTTGCTGTCGTTATTGATATGCGTGACTTTGACCTTGATTCCCGTTTCGCGGGTAAAAACGTCGTCGGAGAATTTCTGGATTAAATCGACATACGGTCGGGAACGGTTGACCCATACGACGACCTCGTCGCGCCCCGCCCGATTGGGGCGGTAAAAGAAAGTTTGGAAAAAGCGGCGGATATTTACCCAGGCTTTTCGGAAAAAGGTCCCGTTGGCGCGCGGCAAGGAAGCATTCTTTTCATGAATATAAAAGGCGTCGATTAGGAGCGGCTGTTCCCTCACCCCGTCGACATGATTGGCGAGAAGCTGAGCGGCGCTCGCCGGCCCTTGCGATAGCAGGGATAGCCGTCGCGGCAGCTCGTCGATGTCTTTTTCAATCTTCTTGATTTTATCAATCGCGACGTTAAGATCCTGGATAATATAAGCCTTGCGCTTAAAACCGTAGAGCTTAATCAAAGCGTCTTTTATACCCTCGATTCCGCGGACCCATCCGGAGAGTTTCTCCGGCAGGTCGGGAAAATACTCGATCATGTCCCAGTCGATTCCCTTGTCGACGTTGTTATGGGTGAGCTTCGTAACGTCAAGGCCTAGCTCGGTGATTTCGGTGGCGATGCGGCGGAGGTCAAGGGAAATATCGGTGAAGGGGTCGCCGTTCACGACCATCGTAATCTCGTCGCCCGGCTCGAGATAAAAGCGGTAAGGCTCGCCGCCCGCGTCGGCGAGAGTAACGTTTTGCCAGCCGCGCCGGTAAGAAAACGGGATGGCGTACGCCTCGCGGAAAGGCGTTCGGCCGTTGATTAAGATGCCGCGATAGGACGTCGCGTATTGCAGGTCATGCCTGACCTTAAATGTGAGGCAGTAATATCCCGGCGCGGGAACGTCTGCGATCCAGGTCGCGGCCTCCCCCGGGGTATGAAAGGAATTATCCCCCAGAATATTAAGTTTCAGCTTCGTCGCCGAAAAAGGCAGAACGCCGACATCGCGAGTCGCGCCGCGAATTATTCCCGAGGAGTTCTTGTACGCGGTGTTCTCCGCCTCGACCCGCGTAACGCCCTCGCCTTCCGGGGCGACGCGCGTATTAAGATAATCCGCGTACGCGGGAGCTTCGGATTCCGACGCCACGGTTATCTCTTTTAAATAAAACTCGCCGCTTCTTTTTTCCGCCTTGAAACGGTTCGCCCCCGCCTCGAGATAAAACTTTAACCCGGACAGATACATCCGCCCGGAATCGACGAGCGGGACGGTAATCCATTTGTAAAACGGCTCTTGCCGGAAAGCGACGTCATTGCCGTAGCGGTCGACGGCGACCTCGCCCGCCTCGTCTTGCCATAAATTATCTAGGCTGATGCTCCCGGCTTCCGCGTAAGGAATCTCCCCGTTCAGGAAAAGAGCGAGCTCGGAGGGAAGATAAGACTCCCCGCGCGGCTGGTATGTGAAATAAACGACGTACCAACCAGCGCTCGCGACATCGACGTCAAACTCGATCGCGACGTCGTTTCGCCAGTAATAATAATCGCCCTCAAGGCTTTCCCCCGCGGCGAGAATAAAATCGCCGGCGGCGACCGCATGGCTTTCGCCCGAAGCCTCGCCCGCGTCGCGCGAAGCGCGGTATTCGGCGAAAGACCCGGGCATGGCGGCCGCCTCGTAGCGGACAAGCGCCGGAACCGCCGTTTCGCTTCGCGGAAACAATATAAAAACCAGGAACGCAAAAATAATGACCGCCAATAGCGATAGTAATATTTTCTTTGGAAACTTAAGTTTCATCGCTCCTCCTCGTTTTGGGAAAGGGGAAATCCCGAAGGATTCCCCCTCCTTTTATCTTTGCGCTATCGCATCATCGAATTGGGATTTCACTTGCTGGTAGAGCGCGTTGGCGCGCGCGTTCAGCTGCTCGGCGATATCGGCAATCTGCGCCTCGCCGAAGCGGAGTTTTTCGATAATTTGATACATCGAGTGCTCGGCGTCATACGTGCCCCGATAACGGGCGTCGTCATAACCCGGCAAGTATTTCGGCGGCTCGACGATGACTTTGCCGGCCTCGATAATCGTCCTTAAGCCGGTAAACTCCGGGTACAGAGAAAAATAGTCGTCAAGCAGTTCCTCGTCGGCCTGGATCGGCGGAAAATTGACCTGGTTAATGCCGTCGACGGTATTGCTCAGTTCAAGGCGTTTGTTGTATCCGTCTTTCCCGAAGCCCATCCATTTCGCGAAGAGATACGCCTCCTCGGGATGTTTGGTGTTCGAAGCCACGACGAAGAAGTCGGCGACGATCGGGACCCGCTTGTTTCCGTTAACGACCGGGGTGCCGATGAAATCCATCTCCCAAGTATACTCGCCGTTATTGATTCTTGTCTGGATCCAGCCGAAATCCCAGGAATAAAACCACTTGCATAAGACGTTCCCGTTGTTGAAAGGATCGCCTTCCGGGAAAATAACGTTAAGGTCGATGTTTGAGCCCGTCTGTTGGGACTCCCATATCAAGGCGTCGTAGACGAAAGTCGAGTCGGTCTGTAACCCACGGTAGACCTCGATCGTTGTCCGGAATTCCTCGGAATCGAGATTAAATCCCTCGTCCGTAAGCGTGAACCATCCGTAATCGTCGTTAAGCTGCGCCGGGTACCAGTGCAGGATATGCTCGATTCCGTCCAACCCGACGACGCCGGTATTATTGGTGCTGGCGTGATCGGCCGCCGCTTTCGTGAGTTGAATCAGCTCGTCAAAAGTGGACTCGACGGTCGGGCTATTTTGATAACGGTCTTCGTAGAGCGTTTTGTTAACGATATAGCCGGCGTAAAACACGGCGCAGGGGACGGCCATGATTTTCCCGTCATAGGTTATCGCGGAACGAATATCGGCGCTGATGTTGAGGAATTCCTCGTCCGCGCCAGCGATATCGGTCAAATTATAAACCCAATCGTTGATAACGTAGTAAGGGATATTGTCGGCCATGAACACGTCGGGCAGCGCCTCAATCGAGGCGCGGCTCGTCAGAAAATTAATCCATTCCATGTCGTCGTTGGTGCCGGGAATTTTCGGGCGCTCGATGATTTCGATTTTAATTTCCGGGTATTTTTTCATGAATTCATTAATCATCAGTCTTTCCATATTGGTATCGAGCGATTCCGGCGTGCCCAGATTCCAATTGGCGTAGCGGATTACGATCCGGTCGTCCTTGCCGTTACAGCCAACGAAAGCAAAAGATAGAAGCAAAAACATCAATAAATAAAGCGTCTTTTTCATGATCACTCCTTGTTTTGGATTGATTTGCCTTTAAAAAGATTCTCTCCTGATTATTTGATATTTCGGCCGATATTTGGACGCGGCCCCGGGACGGTCCTCGATTACGCCGACGATTGTCTCCGCGAGCATCCGCGACCATTCGGCGCGGTTGATATCGATCGTCGTGAGCGCCGGCTTGACATAACGCCCGAGTTGGATGTTGTCGAAGCCGATGATCTTCATATCGTCCGGCAAAGACCGGCCCGTCTCGTTGAAATAATTGATGACGCCGATCGCCATCTCGTCGTTCGCGCAGAATAAAACCTCCGGAAGCGGCTTATCGGCCTCCAGATGGCGTTTTATCGCCTCATACCCCGCATCTTCCCGGAACTCGCCCTTAAGCTCGCAAAACGGCTCAAGACCCGCGTCCGCCAAAGCGCTTAGAAAACCGTTATAACGCTTGGTGTTGTCGGGAGAATCGGCGCTCCCGTGCATATACCCGATCCGGCGATACCCCTCCGCGAGGGCGATCTTGATTATCTCGTATACCGGGGTAAAACCGTCCATGACCTTGACGATAATTCGCGAGTCCTTTTCAAAGACCTTCCGGGTATCGACAATCGGGAAACCCGTCCGCGCCACCTTTTCGAGCATATCGGGCGCGACGGCGATATCCAAGACGATCGCCCCGTCGGCCTGGCGTTCGGAAAGCATCTCCGTCGCCAAATCGCCGTTACATACGATCATCCGGTAATCCAATGCTTTCAGAGCCTGGTGGATTTCCTCGAGAATCTCCTGATAGATCGGCCCCCCGAACTCCGGGATAAAGATCAATATATTATTCGTTTTTTTCTTTTTCAAACTCTTGGCAATGCCGCTGGCGAGATAATTCATCTCCTCGGCGACGCGGCGAACCCGGGCGGCGGTTTCCTCCGAAATACGGGGGTCATTGTTAAGCGCGTACGAAACCGTCGCGATCGAAACGCCGGCCCGCTTCGCAATATCCTTAATCGTCGACATCTGATTCCTCTTTTCTAATAAATCCTAGTTTTTCCACGCCGGTTTTTATTAACCGGTGTTTCATATAATAACGCCAATTAGTTTGCCGGTAATAATTGTCGATCATCAGCAAACTAATGCCTTTATCGATGCTTAAATAATCGCGGGAATGCCAATCCAAATCGAGGTTTATGCTGTCATAAAAACCGTAGGGCCCCGAGAGTTCCGGGTATTTCATGAATACTTTAACGGTTTCTTTCACCAAATCCGGGCAAAAGGGTAGCGAGGCCAGCGCGGCGTAAACGGCGACGGTGCCGTCGGTTCTTTCTTTGACCTCGTTGCCGTTTGACGCGAACGGCGGCGCGCCGTAGCCGCGGTAACCTTTGGGTCCGTCGCACGAGGAAAGTCCCCACAACCCCGCGGAAAACGTTCGGAAGTCGCCGCCCCGGTCCCGACAATAACTATGATTGGCGCGCGCGGCCTTGACGGAGTTTTCGAACCAGTCGAAGCCGTAGGCGTCGTAGTATTTCCGAAAATCTAACCAGGCGTGCGAATACTGGTGAACAAATAACGCGCCCAGCGGCGTAAATACGAACTGGTGGTCCCGGTAACCGCCGACCGTCCGCTCAAAACCGAAATAGAGCGCGCGGGCGAGTTTTTCCGAAACGGAAGGACTCGCCGCCGCGAGCACGTACATCGAAAGTTGCTCGGCCATCATGCTCCAACGGAAAATCCACCCCTCCTGCGTCTTCCGCAAATAATCGCCGCCGCGGATATCGTTATAAGCCATCCGGAAAACATGACGGTTGTTATGTTTATAAACAAACTTTTTCCAATCGACGCGGTCGAAGATTTTCTCGGCGTAACGGCTTATTTCCGGACAAGAAAAATAACTGTCGGCGACGATGAGGCCGTTTAGAAACAACACGGTGTCGATTGTGGAATACTCGCACTTCTTATAACGCTTCCCGGTTTCATACTCGAGATAATGGGCAAAAAAACCGTGAAAATGGGGAATGTTCTCCCATATGTTCCTCACGGTCGCGAGCGCCCGCCGTCGGTTCGTCTCTTTATCGTCCCAGCCGTTTTCGACGCCGATCGCCAGGGCGGAAAGCATGAACCCGGCGCCGGCGATCGAAGTTTTAACCGGGTTGCTCGCGCGGTCGCGGGTCAGACCGCAACCCGCTGAATTCTCGTCAAAATTAGTGTTATCAAGCAAAAAGCGATAGCAATCGCGCGCTTCCCTCGTTAATATCTCATCTACCATAGATAACTCTCTGTCTTTCGATAATTTTAAACGGGAGATTTTTATTTTTTATCGGGAGCCCCGCTTTGCGAGGCTCCCAATAGTATCGAGTCAATATCAAGCGGCTTTGCGCCGCGGGTTAGTCCGTTTATTCTTCGATATAAACGACTTTGGCGCTGATGATCTCAAACGAGCCGGTCTTCGCGCCTTGGAACGGATCCGCAAAAATTAGGATAAACCGCGGCGCCTCCGTCAGCTTTAAGGTAACTTCCTGTTCCTCGCCGGTAAGGTCGATCGTTTTCTCGAAAGCGCCTTGGTCGTTCGGCTTGATGAGCAGTTGCAGGCCGGCTTCGCCTTTCACCTTCATGACGATCGCGTTATGGTTGGAAAGGTCGTCTTCGAATTCGGTCTTGATGAAAGCCCATTCTTGACCATCGCCTTTATCAAACTCGACTATGACTTTGCCGTCGATTTCGGTGAAAGTATAGATCCCGCCGTCGTTGTCGACCCAGTTCTTATTTACGTCGACTTCGGTTTCCCGGTCAACCGGTTGCGGGGGCGAATAACTTAAAACGGCGCGGACGATCGTAAATTCGCCGCTCGCGTTGGCCGTTCCCGCCTCGGCGAAAATCAATATCGTCGTAAAAGCGTCGGCGCGGACGACTATTTCCTGCTCCTCGCCGGTAAAGGTGACGGTCTGCTCGAGAGCGCCGGCATCGTTGGGCTTCAGGAGAACGGATTTCCCTTCCGTTCCTTTGAGGACAAGAGTCAAAGTGTTAAGGCCGCTGGCCGCGCCTTCGAAATTATGGCGCATGAAGGTCCATTCCAGTTCGCCTTTGTCATAGGCGACTTTAACCGACCCGTCGGTTTGTTTTTCGAACGCGTAAACGCCCTCGTCATTCGATACCCAACCCTCGGCGAAATCATAATCCTCGGGGAGATTGACGACTTTGGCGCTGATGATCTCAAACGAGCCGGTCTTCGCGCCTTGGATCGGATCCACAAAAATTAGGATAAACCGCGGCGTTTCCGTCAGCTTGAAAATGACTTCCTGTTCCTCGCCGGTAAGGTCGATCGTTTGCTCAAAAGCGCCTTGGTCGTTCGGCTTGATGAGCAGTTGCAGGCCGGCTTCGCCTTTCACCTTCATGACGATCGCGTTATGGTTGGAAAGGTCGTCTTCGAATTCGGTCTTGATGAAAGCCCATTCTTGACCATCGCCTTTATCAAACTCGACTATGACTTTGCCGTCGATTTCGGTGAAAGTATAGATCCCGCCGTCGTTGTCGACCCAGTTCTTATTTACGTCGACTTCGGTTTCCCGGTCAACCGGTTGCGGGGGCGAATAACTTAAAACGGCGCGGACGATCGTAAATTCGCCGCTCGCGTTGGCCGTTCCCGCCTCGGCGAAAATCAATATCGTCGTAAAAGCGTCGGCGCGGACGACTATTTCCTGCTCCTCGCCGGTAAAGGTGACGGTCTGCTCGAGAGCGCCGGCATCGTTGGGCTTCAGGAGAACGGATTTCCCTTCCGTTCCTTTGAGGACAAGAGTCAAAGTGTTAAGGCCGCTGGCCGCGCCTTCGAAATTATGGCGCATGAAGGTCCATTCCAGTTCGCCTTTGTCATAGGCGACTTTAACCGACCCGTCGGTTTGTTTTTCGAACGCGTAAACGCCCTCGTCATTCGATACCCAACCCTCGGCGAAATCATAATCCTCGGGGAGATTGACGACTTTGGCGCTGATGATCTCAAACGAGCCGGTCTTCGCGCCTTGGATCGGATCCACAAAAATTAGGATAAACCGCGGCGTTTCCGTCAGCTTGAAAATGACTTCCTGTTCCTCGCCGGTAAGGTCGATCGTTTGCTCGAAAGCGCCTTGGTCGTTCGGCTTGATGAGCAGTTGCAGGCCGGCTTCGCCTTTCACCTTCATGACGATCGCGTTATGGTTGGAAAGGTCGTCTTCGAATTCGGTCTTGATGTACGCCCATTCTTGACCATCGCCTTTATCAAACTCGACTATGACTTTGCCGTCGATTTCGGTGAAAGTATAGATCCCGCCGTCGTTGTCGACCCAATTCTTATTTACGTCGACTTCGACATCGGGCGAAATAGCGCTCCGCTTAAAGGAAAGTTTGGCGCTAACGATCGTAAATTCGCCGCTAGCGTCGGCCGTTCCCGGCTCGGCGAAAATCAATATCGTGGCGAACTCGTCAGCAAGAACAACAATTTCCTGCTCCTCGCCGGTAAAGGTGACGGTCTGCTCGAGAGCGCCGGCATCGTTGGGTTTCAGAAGAACGGATTTCCCTTCCGTTCCTTTGAGAACGATCGTTAACTTGTTCAGACCGGCGGGCGCGCCCGTAAAGTCATGACGCATAAACGCCCATTCCAGTTCGCCTTTGTCATAGGCGACTTTAACCGACCCGTCGGATTGTTTTTCGAACGCGTAGACGCCCTCGTCGTTCGAAACCCAGCCCTCGGTGAAATCATATTCCGAGATCGCGAACGCCACCTTATGAAGCGTGAGCTGTCCGGACCCGGTCCCGCCCGGGGCTGCGAAGAAGATTACTTTTTCGAGTTTCTTAAGGTCGGACGGCGAAAGAGTAGTTAGGTCGATAACGACGGTTTGTTTTGTGCCGTCAAAGGTGACGCTTTCTTCTTTCGCCACGCCCGGTCCTTCAATCTTGAACAACCCGGTCTTGTTCTCCATGCCCGTTACTTCGATTTCCAGCTTGGTAAACCCGCTGAAATCGCCTTCGATTAAAGCTAAGGCGTGAGACCAGTGCTGGCCCTCGTTTGTCTTTTCGTATTCGATAACGATGTCGGTTCCCGATTTCTCGATTTCGTAAACGCCGTCGCCGTTATCATACCAAATATCGACTATGAATTCTGGGTCGGCGCCGTCATAGATGTTTTTCTCTTTAACCGGCGGCTGGTAATCATATTCCGCGACCATAAAGATGTCGAGAATATCAAAGGAGCCGCTGCCCGAGGCGCCGGCATGCCCGAACAAGAAGATTTTCTGGATACCGTTCTTTTCAGCGGCGGTCATCTCCGAGAAGTCAACGACGACTTCCTGTTCGGTCCCGTCAAGAATGACGAAATTTTCGAAACCGTCGGCGACCTTCGCCAGGAACTTCTGTCCGACAGTTCCCTTCACCTTGACAACCATATAATTAAAGCCTGCGAAATTGCCTTTCACGTTAGTATACATGCAACTCCATTCAAGCCCGGAAGGTTTGTCAAACTCAACCTTCGCGACGTCGCCAACGTAGGTAATCGTGTAAGTTTCGTCGGCGAAATCCGCCCAAAGGGCGTTGAAATGGAACTCCTCGTCCGTCCCGTTGTACTCGTTGACGTTGGAGGGAATATCGTCGTAACCGGCCTCGATTATAAACCCGGCCGGTTCTTCTTTACTGAAGGTTAAAGCGGTTATTTCGATCTCGCCGATCGAGTTTTCCTTGCCGGGAGCGGCGCAAATGACCACTTTTTCGACATCTTTCAAGTATTCGCTCTCCTTCGCCAAACTCCACTCGTAAGTCCCGCCGACGCCGGTGACATTAAGTCTTACCTCTTTCGCTTCGGCAATGTCCTTACCTTCCAAACGTAATGCCATCGACCCGTTGCCTTTAACGGTGATGACAAGCTTCTGATATTTCGCGAGATTGTGCTTGATGGTCGGACTTTCAATCGTCGCATCGGGTTTGTCGCCCTTGTCGTAGCCAAACGACAACTTTTCCGCCGTGTTATCTTCGATTGTGTAAACGGCTTCATCGCCGCTCCAGTCGCCCAAGACATTTAATTCTTTCGGCGTCCGGTCACAGCCGACAACAACGACAAACAACAAAAACATGAACATGAATCCCAAAATAAGTTTGAAACTGCGTTTTGTCATTACTCCTCCTTATTTAAACGTTTCAATATGGGCGATTTTATTATATCACAAGAAAAATTGTTATGCAAGCGTTTTTACAAAATTGTTAAAATTTCTTCGATTATTTATTTTTTACTTAATAACCGGATAACACAACCGCGAGTTAAGGCCAGCGCGAGGGCTATTAACGATAAAAAAAGGCCTATTCTTTAATAAGCCTTCTTTCTTCTCTCGCCCCGTCAAGTATTTCCCGCAACCGGTTTGTTTCCCGGGCGATCAGACGGATTTTTCTAGCCATTTTATTAATCGTTTTAATTAACCACGCGAGATAGAATGCCGCCGCCAAAAAATACATCGCAATCGCAAGGAAAAGCTCGGATTCCCTCGCGGTCGCGCCGCTTGCATTATTTATATACAGAAGATGACAAAAGAAAGCGAGCCCGGCGAAAAAACACATTAACACTAAACCTATAACGGATAGATTTGCTCTCACGCATTTGGCGATATAAAACTCGCCCGGGGCGAATTTGTTCGCGGCCGCTTCTTTCGCTTCCTTTTTAGCGTCGAAGGCGGCGAATAACTCGCCCTTGCCGATAACGACATATTTCCCTTTGTGTTTATGCGATAAATAATCTTTCCGTTCGATGAAATACTCTTTGTTTAGATTTGCCATATATTCCCTCATAGCCCTTATTATACAGTAAAAATAGATTTTCCAATGGCTTCAGTAAAAAGGTCGCTTCCAGCCTTTAGTTTAATCACTTCTTTATACAAATAAACGCCGTGTTGCCTTTCGTTTCGATCGTATAATATTCCTTTAACACCGACTTAAAAAACGGCAAAGTGTTTTTATTGGCGAACCCGTAGTTTTTCGGCGAGAAGTCGGTCTGCCTTTTCTTTAATATCTCGATTACTTGGGAGAATTGCGCGAAGCCTTTCTCGTCCTTGTTTTCCTCAATCAAATTATTCACAAGCTCGACCAGCTCTTTTATTCTTCGGTTAGGATATTTTTCGGCCTTGGCGTCTTGCTTTTTCTGGGCTTCGTCCTGTTTTTGCGCTTTGTTGTCTTTAATGCGCGTGTCAATATTAATGAAGAAATTGCACTCAATCTTAAACGGTTGAGGCGTCGTCTCAACGCCGGCGCCGATAACGAATTTATCTTCTTTTTTTAACCTGATCGCGAGCGGCGTTAAATCCGAATCGCAAGAGGCCAGGCAAAAACAAGTGATGTAATCTTTGTTTAAAAGATCCATCGCTTCAATCGCGATCCTGATGTCGGTCGCGTTCTTCTTCTTGGTATACGGCATCTGCAATTTCGGGCTGATGCCTAAGGACTGCATTTTCTCGATGAATTTCGAGTGTGTCTTTTGCTCGGGGGGAATGGTGGTGTAAATGTCGGAGAAATAGGCTTCCTTAATAATCACGTCCCCGTAATCATTTAGCTCGTCAAAGAGCAACTTTAAATATTCTTCGTTGTTGAAGTTGTCATAATCGATCAATACCGCGATTTTGTGTTTTGTTTCCATATTTTTGCATTATTTCCTTTCGATTTATGGTTGGGTGGCTGGCTATAATTCAATTTCCGAACCGGCCGAAACGACGAGTTTGTTCTCAGCGGAAAAAGTATCCGCCATCGTCGCGTCAAAGAGCGCTCTCGGTTTCATGTGAATCGGGATCGTCCGGCGGGCCTTGATAATCCGCGCGCATTCCGCGGCTTCTTCCGGACCCATGTTGTATACGCCGTCAATCGGCAAAAGCGCGTAATCGAGAGCAAGTTCCGGGAAACCGGCCATCGCGGCGGTTTTTGACGTGTCGCCAGCCGCGTATAGTTTCAGACCGTCAAAAGCGATGATATAACCCACGCACTCGCTTTCGTTATGGTTTTTATTGTAGGCGGGAACGGCCTTGATTTCCACGCCCTTGAAATTAAAAGTTTGATATTCCCCGTCCTTTAAGGCGTCAAAGTTTTGGATAACGACGCACTCCTTCTTTTTCGCGACCAAATCCACCCGGTTATGGTCGCCATGCTGGTGCGTCACCAGGATAATATCGGCGGGCAGGTCATAGCCATTCCCGGCAAACGGGTCGACGTAAATCACGACATCCCCGTCGGTCACGATCCGGAAACTGCCGTGACCCTGAAACAATAATCTTGCCATTTTTTTGCCTCCCTACTTTTTTTATTTCTTTCATATCGCGCGCTAATCGGCGCGGTCTTCCTTTCAGCTTTTGACCGTCTTCCCACAACGCGCGCATTACTCGTCATACCGGGGAAACTTCGTCCCGCAGCCATCGCAACGCCGGCGTTCTTTTCGTTCATTTTCATTTGTGTGATTACAAAAGATAATCGAACGGTGGATGTAATTATTGTCTATAAAACTATCGAGCGTCCGGCAGGGGTATTCGGGGCATAGGAAGCAATACACAATCTCTTTCTCTTTCGTGAAAGCCTTGACTTGCGTTCCCGGCAATACGCGAATATAATATCGTTTTTACAACCGTGGCGGCGTAAATTCTCCGGTTTTAGTTTTCTCGCTTCCGCGATTTCCGCCAATAGAACCCGCAATAAGAATCATACCGTATACCTAACGCTTCCGTCTTTATGATTCCGAGCAAACGAAGATGCGTCGTGGGTTTCCAGCGCTTTTAATTTTCCTCTTCTCTGATTAAATATTAACATTATTATCCCTTTTATGCAACACTATTTTTCGTTGATAGTATCGATTCACACATATATAAATAAGAATGTTGCTAAAACAACCAGCGCCTTAATCTACCTTCAATATTTAAAAAGCGCTCTTAAATTAATATTACGCGTAAAGAGGAGTTTTTGCGAAATAGTACGACCCCCTTTAGATAAGGAGGTCGGTATTTTTTTTATTCGAACCTGAAGCCCGCCAATAATTTGGCCGGGATTTACTGGTTTTAGTAATATTTTTTTTGGTTATAATTAATCCTAATCCCCGCGTTATGAAAAACTTTTTATGGACTTCAGTTTCTAATTAATGTTTCTAAAATCACTTATGATTCTCATATCGATTTTTGGAATTTTTACTCTTTTTATCAATTATCTAATCAGAATTTTTGCGATAGTCAATGGAGAAAATTGATAAATTAATTGTCGGTTATCCGCAAAACGCAATTTTACCGGAAACGTAGAAAAGAAAAAGCATTTCGCATAAGGCAATTAATCTTGTGCGAAATGCCCATATTCATTTATGTCGGAAGTCTATCGATAGATTTCTTCGACTAAAGCGTCAACCTTCCCGTTGATAACGAGAATCGCCTCGATTTCCGCCGACGACTTCAACAAATAATCATCAACGGGGGAGATTACTGTTTGCTCGCCGTCATTTAAGTCTACCTGATATCTTATCGACAGCGACTTTATGACCGAACCGTAAGTGGTTTTCGCGAATGTCGCCTGGCCGTTAAGAGCCAGCGATTCGCGGCCGTTAAGGGTGATATAAGCGCGGTTTAAACGACTCGCGTAATCCGGATCATCGTAATGCAAAATAATGTGGAAAAAAGGCTCGTATTCGTATATCTCGAAAGCGATGATAACGGGCGGGCGTTTTAAGGTTTTTATCCGGCCGTCAACAAGCAAATCGCGTAGTATGCCGGCGCTGTCGCGATATTTGAAGGCATAGTAATACTCGGTGTCGCGGTTAAGACCCGAGAAAACCGCTTCTTCCGCCCCGACCTCCCTTAGCTCGCCGTTAAAGTCAATATATAACTTTTGGATATCGTGGTTATTCGCCGCGATCAGCTCCGCGGACACGGTTATCGCGTCCTCGGCCTGGCTGAATTCCATCCTTATCTCCGGCATCCTGACGGCGATTAATAGACAGTTGGCGTCGGAACGTTCCCTGCCGTCCGATGGCGAGTTGACAACGACTAACTCGCCGTCTTTGCGGATGATCATCGTCGAGGAGCCGCCGCCGTCAAGGTTATAAGCTTCGGCGCAGCCGTATTTTTTCATGATTGCCGCCATTTCGTCGCCGAAGACGCCTGCCTTCCCGCTCGCCGCCTGGCGACCGTCAATTACCGCCATCACAATCGAGCCGTCCGGGCGGACGCCGACCGCCGTTCGGGGATGACGGGCGGCCAAAACGCTCACCCCGCTATCGCGAAACTCGCTTCCCTCGAGAAACTTTCCCTGATAACCGGTGGCGTTATCGACCCGGGCGAGTTCGCCCGCAAATTCAAACTGCGCGCGCACCTTGACGCCGACGTCAAGCAGGGCGGCGACCTCTTGGTTTTTCGTCGCAATCGCGAATTGCCCTTTTTCCAGGGTGAAAGGATTCCTGGCGGTGATGCGACCTTTGCCGTAGAAATCATTGGCGTTGTTGGGAAGCGCGAGCTCCGCGTCTTCAATGAAAAAGCCCTCGGCGCCGTCAAGCGCGACTTCCATAGGCAGGTATTTTTGCGTTTGGTCGTCGTAGTAGCCGAAAAAGACCGCCGTTTCGCCGGCGCCGGGCGCCGCGTTAATTTTTTCGATATCAAACTCGGCAATGATTTCATCGTCATCGTCATAAACCGCGAGAATCATATTCGGGGTTCTGACGTTTTTCCCGCCGGCAATCAAGGTGTTGGTCGAACCGTCGTTCGTAAACCCCAAGACGTTGGTTCGGACCGACGTTTTATAAAACTCGCCCATCGTCACGACCGGGTTATGGGTTTGGTAAGGCAGGCCGTTAAGGATTCCGTTAATATCGAAAAAGTCGGCGTTGACGGCTGCGATCACCTTCCAGTCGGGGTTCTCCTCCTCGAACTGCTCCGCGAGTTTTCTTACCGAAGTAAGCGTCCACTTATGATTGCGGAGATTGGCGTAACTGATTATTTTCGCCGGGGTCGCGGTCGGCACTTCCAAAACATTGACTTGCTGTAAGTACTCGGCGTTATTACGGATCGTCGTCGAATGATCGGTGAAATGTTTAATCAAATATCCCAAATCATTTTCGGCGACGCGTTCCCTAATATAGTAGCCCGCTCCGCCGGTCGTCGTGATGTCTTCCCCCGCGCCGCGGATAGCGGGCGACAGCGGAAGCGCGACCGCCGCGAAAGCCAAAAGCAATAACCAAATAAATCTTAACGTTCGTTTCATAATTCTAGTCCCGCTCCTTTATATTCAAAACACCTTCTTACTTAAAAACCGCGTCGACATAATCGTTTATATAATAGGGAATATACTGAATCTTCGCCCAGAAATCGCGGTAATGCTCGAACTCGGGCCAATCCTTTTCCACATATATGTTTTGACCGTCGTTTAAATTATAAAAATACTTGATGGCAAGATAGTCGATGCGGTAGCCGACGGCGCTTTTTTTGACTTTCATCGCGCCGTTCGTAAAACTCGCGTGTTTATCGTTGATATATAAATAGCAACTGTCAATCGTCGAGGCCTTATCGGGGTCGTCATAGGTAACGGTAATGAAGAAGTACTCGCTGTCCTCGACGATTTCCAACTTAATCAGCTCGGGCATCCGCTTCAGCGTTTTCTGTCTCCCGGCGAAGATAATCCGGTTGAGATTGCCGCCTCCGTCCCGGTAAAAGAGACGATAAGCGTATTCGGTATCGCGAGCGAGCCCGGCGAAGGTAACTACCCCGTCCTTAACTTCCTTCAATTCGCCGTTGAGTTCCACATACAAAGTTTCGATATCGTGGCCGCTGTCGTTTATGAGTTCGACGGAGAAAGTGAGCGCGTCCTCGCTCAAATCCGCGGCCTGGACATCTATTTCCGGGTCGCGGGCAACGACAAGCAAACAGTTGCTGTCGGTCCGTTCCCGGCCGTCCGAGGGCGTGTTCATAACCTCGAGAACGCCTTCCCTGCGGATAATCATCGTCGACGAGCCGCCGCCGTCAAGATTATATGCCTCGACGCAGCCGTAACTGTGCATAATCGCGGCAAGCTCGGTATGATCGGCCCCGTACATCCCGTTGCCGGAGTTTCGGCCGTCGATAACCATCATCACAATTTCGCCGTCGGCTTTCCGGCCGATTACCGTCCGCGGGGCGCGGTTCGCCATCCCGGCGGCCATGTTCGCCGCGCCGTTACTGATTATCGTGGCTCCGCAGCCGGTAATATCCTTCGCGTCCGCGTAAGCGCCGATAAGTTCAAACTGGCAGCGGATCCTAACCCCCACGTCCAACGCTTCTTTTATTTCTTCGTCATCGGTCACGATTGCGAACTGGCCGGCGCCGAGTTCTTGGGGAACGCGCGAGGTTATCACGCCCCGCCCGTAAAAATCGTTGGCGTTATTGGGAAGGGCCAGTTCGGCGTCTTCAACGACATAATAGGAAAGGTGCGACTCGATATAAGGGCTCGCGGGAATAAGATTATGATCGGAATCGTAAAGCGCGAAGTAAATCGCCGTTTCGCCGGTCCCGGGAGCGTCGTTGATTTTATCAATATCAAACTCGGAGATTATCTCCCCGTCGTCATTATAGACGGCAAGCTTCATATATTGCGTTCTTTCGACTTTCTCGTTGCCGATCAACGAGTCAACCCGGCCGTCGTTGGTAAACCCAACCTGCCTGCCGGTTGTGGTTTTATAATACTCGCCGAAGGACGCGTGAGTGCCGTTCGTCTGGTACGGCAAATTCCCTGCGCCGCCGATATCAAAAAAGTCGCCGTTAATCGCCGCGATGACCTTCCAGCCGGGATGCTTGCTTTCGTAATCGGCGATTAGTCCCCGCACGGTCGTAAGCGTCCACCGGTGCCCGTTCAAGTTAGCCCAGGACGTTATTCTTACGCCCTCCGATGACGGGACCTCAAGGATGTTCACTATTTGATCGTAGTACTTTCCGGGCACTACCAAATCGGCCCGCCCGCCCAAACCGTCGGCGTCATAGCCGGAAAGAGAAGTCGAGGTAAAACCGTCGATTTTCGTGTGCTTTACCCCGTAGGGAAGCTCGTTTTCCTCAATGATTTCCTCCACCAAAAAACGGGCGCCGGCGAATTCCGTGGCGCCGTCTTCCGCGTAAACTGTAAGCAAACCAAAAAAAACGGTTAAAATCGCGAGAATAACCAGGTTAAACCTTCTCATCTCAATCTCTCCTCTGTGATAAAAATCAAGAATGATTCCTATTTTATTATAACACATTTGACAGTTTTTTTGAACCCGAAAAAATAAATTATCCTCCCTTCAATGGCAATCCCCGCGCCGGTTCAAACTCTTTATTTCCAAATAAAAAACATTTCCCATGGCTGGAAATGTTTTTCCAATGAATAAGATGCGCTTGATGTTTATGAAAAAAATTTACCACATATCTGAATCCGAAAAGTAATTTGTTTCGGCCGCATTCGTTTTAATATCTTCCTTCCCTCTTTTGTTCTAAAAAAAGGGCATACCGATTCTTCGCCTCGTCCAACTCGCCTTTGATAATTAAATCAAAGGCAAGCCAGAAGAGTTTTGCCGGAAGATAATTGGCGTCCGTAATTTTCCTTATATATTTATAAAATAAATCATCGTCATTAACGGCAAATCCCGCCGCGGCGAGCATCAAAATCACTTCTTCGGATTCGCGCCTAGGGAAAAACCTGAGATATCTTTTGCATTTTTTTTATCGTATTCCGCGTTATTGTAGGCTTTTGCGATGCTATCATAATAATAAGCGGAAAAAGCCGCGCCGCAAAGCAAAACGAATACGACGGCGGAAAAGATTAAAAAACGATGTCCCAAAGATAAGTCGCGTCAAGATAATAATTCATTGCTAAAATCACCGCCGAAAACATTAATTAATCATAACTAAAATTCTAAAACTAATCTTCCGACTCGTAATCTCCTTCTTCTATCTGTCTCTTTATGTCATAAACGAGCCGGATGATTTCCAAACAATTAAGATAACCGCCGATCGGAATTATTACGTGATTCCCGTCTTTTAAATTAATAATGATCGCTCTTCCTTTTCTGATTAGCTCCAACCCGGCGATATCTTTAATCGGTATTGTTTTAATTGTAAATCTTGAGCGATGCCGCTTGTCTTTGGACCAAAGTCCGTGCCCGATTATTAAACTCTCTTTCTTCGCTTCAATATAAAACGTTAAAGTCACGATGGTCGAGACTAATAGTAATCCCGCGACGCTTAGCATCGCTATCTTCTTCCATCCTTTCAACAGAAGAAAACCTATTAAAGCGAATAAGACAACAAAGAAAAACATTATTATCCAGAGTTTTACCGGCCTGTATTTCTTATTTCTCATTGAGAACAACCCCTTTGCTTTAAATTTTTATGCCGGGTAATGTTCCGGCGCGCTAATTATTTCCCCTTTTTTCTCTCCCGGGATTAGGGCGCGAACCACCACCCCCGCAAGCGCCAATGCCGAGGCGACTATGTTGACAAAAAGGGATATCGTTATATAAACGGAATCATTGAATGGTCCCGAGTAGATTGGCTTGAACAAAAAGAAGAAACACTCGGTAAAAACCAAACCGCTAAATAAGCCGACCAAAATTATTGATATCGGTCGATTCCTTTTCGCGAGAATGATAAACAAACATAGGAAAAAAATCGCTCCAATCAAGACTATGTTCAAATAGCGAAAATACGGGGTTTCGCTTTTTGAAATAGAATCACCGATCTTGAAAGAAGCAAAGTTCTTCTATTAGGCGCGACGGTAAAAGCGAAATTAATGATAACCACAAAAACCACGACTAAACAAATGGCGGACATTATTTCCACAACGGGCGCCGGCGCCGCTTGCGTTAAATGGGCTTCGTGCCAAACCGCCCGCGCGATATGTTGATAAATTACCAAATAAGGAAAGATAAATAAAATGCCGAACGAAACCAAAAAAACTACCGATAGCTTTTTCTTCCCGTGATGTCTTTTGGAATCGATTCAAAATCCATACAAAAACCACCTTGCGCATATTTCCCCAACGCTCCCGCAAAACGCCTCCTACTCGAACCTTATCCTTTGATGGCGGGGTTTGGTATTGTTTAAGTACATTGTATCATACCGTGATTGTTTTTTCCATATTTTTCTTTTAAATTTATAAAAAAGCGAAGTCTGATTAGAATCGAATTCGCTTTATATTTCGGGTTGTTTTCCCGTCGGATAAATCTATTTCCGTTTCAATATCTCTCGTTTTTACAATAACCCGCTTATAACCGCCGGGATAATCATTGCGGGGGGCGATTTCCAAGGAACCGTCCCGGTAAACGATATCGTATATCCGGCAATCCCCGTCGCGGTAAGCGAAGCTTACCCCGTCGTCATAATAATGCGTATACTCGGCCTCATCGCCATAAATCTCAACTATGAGAGTATCCCGTCTTCCGGGATCTATATACTCCATGTCGGGATATCCCACCAATATGACGCCCTTCTTAACAAACATCGCAAGCTCGGCTAGCGGGCAATCGACGATATGATAGCCGCCTTGGTATTCTTTTCCCGTCCGGAAGTCATACCACGCTCCCTTTGGGAGATAAACCATTCTTTTCGTTCTCCCGGGCTCGACCACCGGCGCGACAAGCAATGACTCGCCGACCAAGTACTCGTCATTAATATTATAAGTTTCGGGGTCATCCGGATAATGATAAACCAGGGGCCTGATTACCGGGGCGCCCGAGTTTTCGTGTTGATAAAACAAGTCATAAAGATAAGGGATAAACCGGTAACGCAGT